>BNJS01002159.1_pt1 | contig 119871 bp, 135 predicted proteins | sample 8540461 | NCBI WGS metagenome assembly BNJS01 (sample SAMD00202454, study PRJDB9452) | human saliva metagenome | isolation source: human saliva | place: Japan | reverse complement strand
GAAGTTACGTATTGCTAAAAGCCGTCCAATAGATTTCTCGCAAAAAGTTCATCAACACATTAGTTTCTCGCTGGAGCCAATCCTGTCTTATCTTAGCATCTCGCACCGTCTCTTATAACGCTCTGCGTGATGTTGTTATAAATGTCATAGCCACCATCGCTATCTATGATTTTTACGCCGTCTCATTGCCATAGTATTGTGTAAGGTCGTATAATTGTTTCTTCTGCTTTGCCTTGATCATATTCTCATTAGCAGTATAGAGAGTCGCCCCCATAGAGATGCCGGTACAGATCTTTCTTGGTATCCAAGAGGTAAGGTCAAGTCACACGCCCCATAACACTCACACTATCTGGCGTACAGAGAACTTCATCTGCATTGACATCGCCAAAGGAATGATCTCGGTAATCCCCGCATCCGATTCGTAGTATAGCATCTTTCGGCGAGTGGGGAGATTTTGCGAATATATAAACCATATAGCCATCGCGGCGTTTGACATCCTTGCGTCGAATATGGTAAGGGAAAGTACGAGTTCGTGAGGCAAAATCATCGCACTCCGCTCTCGCGATAGCGCGCTTTTGATGTTTCGGTACGAGCGCGTCGCTCTTCTTGAAAAGGGTATTGAGTAAGGTAATCCTGTTTTTGCTAAAAGGTTTTCTAATGATTTTTTATCATAACTAATAAATATACTGGTCAATATCAATCGAGCCATTTAACTGGTGAAGTAAAGTCAAGAGTAGAGGTATCAAAAACAAAGCAGGGACTTCTTCATTGTATATATTTACACAAAATCGGAATAGTGCAGTGAGTTGATGTGTTTTGATAAAAGCTGATAATTCTTCCAAAAACGGATGCACTTTTTGCTCAAAAAACAGCCAAACAATCACTTATATATCAAAGTTTCCATAGACGCAAACTTGTATTCCCAAAAAGTTTCTTTCGCTAACGCGATGCTTCAAAAGCATCTCCCTTATACGCCTTCTCGTAGGAGGAAAACCTGTGATATGAGTAAGTTCTTCAAGGTCAAAAATACACCACTATAAACACAAAAAGTAAGACCAATATTGGTAAGTTCTTTTTCATTAATTTTCTATCTTTTTACCACTCGCGGTATTCATCGGTGATATCTACATTATCTTCTAATTCCAATCCTGTTTTGCGGATAATAATATTCATCCACTCGCAAAGTTCCTCACGCTCCATTGTTTCTATAAGTCCGTATTTGTCATTAATTTTATTGAGTTTTTACCAATTTGCCCATGAGAGTTATAAACGAGTAGTCGCATTTTTCTTTGCACCGCTTCACAAAGTGTTTGCACATATTCCGTAAGGGCTGTTTTCTACAGCGGTACTGCTTTCTTCATGAAAACATATCATCGCCCTCAGCCATACGCTGGCGCCATTGAGAGATAGGTGATTTCGGAGAGAAAGGCTTGTATTTCGGGAATACGATCTGGGTCTATGTTTTTGTTTTGTGATTTGAGGAGGGCTTTTAGGCGGATGCGTTTCTTTTCATAAGTTCTACTTTGACTAATATTAGTCACTGTCATTGTTCCTGAGGATTCAGAGCCACTAATCAAGCTAAAATTCCTCAACAAACATCATAAGTAGAACCATAATCACTCACTGTTTTACCGTAAGTTTCTTGCCTATTTTCTGTACAATGGTTGTTTCTTTATCATCGCCAATGTTCAATCCAAAAGGCAGGTTTATATCAGAAATTTTTCCATCGGGTGCATTCTCGAATCAATGGTGATTTGATGCAAAATGAGTTGGTCTTTTCCCTTGTTATAATTACCAACAGGCTCTCCAGCAAACGGTGCATATCTCACATACCCAGTAAAGAGACAGCGACTGGTCTTTTCTTCGTTATTAACCTCGTACCCAAAAACAAGTTGCCGTAAGCATCATATTCAGGATTAGGGTTTTGTGGCAAATGATATTGCGCAAAATTCTTTTTATTTCGGAGAATGGATAGGTCGCCCTAATAAATCTTGTATTTCCACCATCATTTTGAAGTTTTTGTTAAAAATTCACTTTATTTTTGCTTCTTCTACGGTGAGACCAAAAGGGTTCTAATGCCCATTTGAGATTAGAAAGGATATAATCCTCATCTTTAGAAAAACGCTTGGCTATCTGTTTGCAATAAGGCAATAGCGCTCACTCTTTTACTCCTGAAATAGTTTGTATAACGGTGCGAAAGGACATCATTATCAGTCCTTTGCAGTCCTTTGATAAAAGCATCAAGATACTCGTTCTTTTTCTCGCTTTTTGCCGAGTGTATAGTAGGCTGTGAGGCGTATTCGGGATTGACATTATTGGTAAAAGGGCAGATATCTTCTCAAACTGTCCGTAGCTTTCGTAAGAAGGTAAGTAGCAAAATTAAACATTTCCTCATCGGTAATGGTAGGCAAGTGTTCCTTTACAGCAGGCACTCGAGTCGGCACAGTGGTCTTGAGCATACCACACTATATACTGGAAAATACTTTTCTTGGGCTTCTCAGTTGCCAAATCTTGTAGAGTAAGGCTTTGATGCCCATCAAGACGATCATTAAATTTCAATTAAGAAATCTCTATCCTCGTTGTTTAAAGAAATGAGCGCCTCTATCCTATCCAGCACCTTTTTCGGACAAAGGTGGTCTGTCGATACACCGTCAAGAGCAGTCGGTTTGAGTTTTGCGGTCGGTGGTTTGCTCATATTCATGAGTGGAGCACCTCAGCGTTCTCCTCGATAGTAACCCAAAACCAAGTAGGCTGTCGTCCAAGCTGACCAGAGATCACTCTCATCAAGGTAGCATTCAGCAATACAGAAGTTGGTTTCGGAAAAGCAAAATTTAGGTTGCGCGAGGTCTAAATCTACATTTTACTACACGCCCAGCATATTCGCACTACACCGAAAAGCACGATAATAGTACAACCCTGACCCTAGAGGCAAAGGACCTCAAATACTTTTTGCTCGTTCGGCAAAATACTTATCTTCTACTTCTATTACATAACCTTCTTCCTCATCATCTTCAAAATCCTCAAGTTCTTCTTCGTCTGTTTCTAATGGAGCAGAGAGTTTTTCCATTCTTCTTGGTCATATCAGGTGAGAGGGCACAAGGTGCTTTTGAGATAGATTTCCGGAACCTTCATAAAAGAGATCATCTACTTGGGTTCCGAAGGCACAAGCCGCATAGTGTCTCTCCCATAGTCCTCTAATCTGAGCTTGACATCACCTAGTCTGCATCGATAGCATTCGGGTAGTTGTACGCCATATTTCTCTTCAAAGGCGGACTTTCGCCTCACATATGGAGTGGATTGAGGTGGTACTTCAGCAGCTGCACATCTTCAAGTCTTTAATAGCAGCTTTAGCTTGGGCAAGCTGTGCTGAATGCACTGGGTGTTCTTTCATTTTCAATGTTAGATTTATGGAGAATCTATCCTCTAATTGGATAGTATTTTTATTGATGAATTGCACCTGAGGGAAATTTCAAACCTTTCTTGGTCAACTGCATTTTAACAGCTTCAAGGGTGCAGAGAGTAACAGCCAGTGGTCTGCATTCATACCAATAGCGCAGAGACAGATTCACTGAGCTGTCCGCAAGTTCTCTACACATACATCATAGGCTCAGGAGTAGAAAAGGGCTTTAGCGTATCTTTTGATGCAATAGATTTGCGAACTTGCTGTATATTAGACCCATAGCCTACTCCTACCTTCACAAATACGCGTCTGTTTTCTTCCTCGGCTATAATGATAATACTATTAGCAAAAAGCGTATTAGGAAATGATGGGCTTTCCTCGTTATCCACCTTGATTCAGCGTAGTAGCAAAGAGCCCAACGTGCGACAGTTTTGCCCACTGCTCTGCAAATCGTCTCCCAAACTGGAAAGCGTTTCAGAAATCAATATCATTATCCCGCTGGCAAAAATTTGAAAGCGACCCTGCAACGCCAAACCTGCGGCAACAAACGCACTGGTATGATAGCGATAAACTGAGTAGCTGGCAGACCTATAATCTGTATAGTAGTAAGGAATAGAGCTATGTAGAGCACCCATCTCACCACTTGCAGCAGGAAGGACTGCAGGACAGCGTCATTTGGCGGCGCGACATCAGGTTTTTGAGGATTTTAAGATAAACTGAATAACATAGCGCCCCTGCAATATGTAAATATAACAGCCCCAACGATAGCTGGAGCAAAAATTAATCATATCTGCAAGCCAGCCTTTTTAAAGGCCTTCAAAATCTATTACTGAAAATTTCTCTTCATAATGAGTTATATTTTAAAGAAACAAAATTACTCCATGTTACCGAAAAAGCAACAAAAGTTAAATTATTCTCAATCAGCCTTTCTTGCCTAAAAGTGCAGAGAGATTAGCATCAAAATTTTAAATCAAAATCAATTATTACAAGTTAAAGTCTCATATACTGATTATTCAAATATTACCATAGACCTCTATATAGGCGCAGTAGAGTTTTCCCTCCAAATCAGCGATGACTTTCTCTACAAAAGTCTTTACTTTTTCATTGGTAAAATGTGTTGGCGAAGTTGTGCAATGATTTTTCGGCAAGCTGTACAGATCAAAACATGCTGAGTACAATTGAAATGGTTTTCACTCGTCCCATTGCGGTTGGTATAAAGGAAATACTGCTTTTGAAATCTTCAAAAAGGTACTCATCAAAATCTTCCATTGGATAAAAGATAGAGCGCTTGGACACGCTATTCAAATCAGCATCTAGCACCAGTGATATAGCCCATACCTCTTTTCCCTAATATCTCTTCTGCATCGCACTATATTTGTTAGTGAGGTGCTAAAAATGTGTTTTACTGCCTTTTTCCGTATTGTGATTAAAGTGCAGTACTTTCCGCTTTTCCCAGCACTCGCAGTGGGTTGCTTGCCATAATAGTGGCTATATTCTCTTGGTGATAGAGGGCTATGGCAGCTGGAATATCACCGCAGTTTGTTTCAACCAGGGTTTTGGCTTTCGAGGAAGGGCGAGCTCGGTTTTTGCAGATTTTTGTATTTCTTTGATAGTTCATTCAATTAACAAATTACTTCATTTTAGGGCGGAAAGAGCGTTTTTGTCAAAGCCTTTGCTGTCTATTTTTCAGGTCGTTGGGCAGTTCGGGTGATTGCTCGACTTGGGTTTTGAGGTCGGAAAAGGTACTGCACGATGTGCTTGCCATACAAAATCAGGGTCCAGATATACCGAGTTCCTGCAAATTCACATAATGGGTCTGCTCTATTATCTCCTCTGTAGTCTTTGTTGTAAATCAGCAACAAAGACTTTTTAGACACCAGCCACCGGCGTCGGTCTTCCAGCTGAAAGATATTCCTGCTCGCGCGGGCTTCCATCTGTTCAAGCAGGGTATCACAAGTAGCCGATAAGTAGGAGGTTATCCCTATCTCTTTCCCAGTCATTCATCAGTGCATAGCGCTCACCATACCACAAATCATATATGACTGTAATGCCAATCATCAGGGTCGGCAAAATCCCAATGGGTGTATATTTTTGGAGCGTGTGGCAAAAGAGGTCACAGGTGTAGTGCCCACATAGAGCGCCGAGTGCAGGGCCTCACCATCAGTCAGAGGGTCATCAAAGTAATCCAACTCTCTGTGGGAGGCCCATTCCTACCTCTGGTGGCAAACACCGGTCATAGACGAGGTCATCTATGCCATATTCAGCGACTTTATAGTCGTAGTAATCTTTGAATTTAGAGATGATTTTCATTTTTGAGAGTTAGTTTCAGGACAGTTAGGTCACGAGCATATGGGACGCGCTGGCCAGTCGAGGGATAGCTAATTCCTATTCATCTTCAAACTTATTAAGTACCTAGTTCGGATAATCCCAAGCGTTGTCAGCTATCAGTAAGGTTGTCGTTCTCTTCTCCTTTGCAACACAACCATTTCCAAACCTGCACGGCGTTCCATTACGATATCTTCGTTCAAACCTGCTAAGTCTGAACCGTATATACGAGCATTTACTGTTGTCCAGTGGTAGCGATAGTGCAAGTCTAAAGGCTTGTAAGATTTCTTCTATGGGGCGCAGGGTGGTATGTGCCATAAAGTCATCAAGCCCTTCAAACTCGTCCATTGTATCCATTATCAAATCGCAATCGCAAATCTCATTGGGGAATGATAGTTCTTCTACGATGCCCAGAGCCCATAGTAATACCCATACATGACTCGTATTTCCAAGTGGCATTCATAGCTCCTGCCTCACTTATAGTACCTGCAATCACTCTGCTGTTCCATAGAGTTAGCAGCTCAAGGCATTGTATTTTTCTGAAAGAAAATCTTCTGCATACACTCTATCCTCTTCAGAATATTCACCTTCACTGATAGATAAAGCACACATTATAGAAGCAAAATGAGCATACTGCCCGTTCAATGACTTCTTTTTATCACGAGGGGATTACTTCCTCTGTTTCATAACGAAAGGGCAAATGTTCTATATAAGGTACTCCTTGCGATACAAGTATTGCTATACTTCTGTTTTTGCGCTCTTGCGCAGTAGTGCATATATTTCATGATTTCATTTTATTCCTCAAAATTCATTTCATCTACAAAGCAATAGCCTTTTTCAGGTAATAGTCATATTTGCTCCCGTAAAAACTTATACTTTCTATTTTTAGATCTAGAACTATATTCATCTATTATTTTTATCCGTTTCCGCGAGAAAAAGTCTTTGCAAAATAGTAGTCATCAAATACTCAACTTTATGTGCAATATTCGCTCTATCTTTGAGGTATAGACCCGCACTACGAGGTGTATCTCGTAGACTTTCCCTTGTGCATATGGATATCGATGAATACTATTTAAGGGAATTGTACTGAGTAAGTGCTTCTTTATCAAAAATATAAAGTGACTCATTTCGTATTTCTAAAGCGTAGAAACTAGCCTTATAATTTCTATGAAAATCATAAGCAAAAGCTACTATATATAGCCATTAAAATAACTATTCCTCAACACTCTATAAAAGGAATGTTTTCACCTTTCTGTTTCTCCATAAAAATCTTAGTATTGCCTCCCAAAACACACATCCCCCAAAAAGCACAAAAAGAGAAACGAGCGACAAAAACCCTGCATAATCTCTATCATTCACTGCTTTGACTTTAATAACAGAAGCGCAGTTCCTCCTTTGTATATTGATTGTAGTTGATACGCTGATCAAGCGCCCATAAATAAAACAAACAAATAAATATAATAATATAAAAGGCTAACGAGAGAATAAATGAATTACCTCACCTATAAAACTCATCACCAAAACTGACAAAGGCTTCTGTAATAAAGCATAGATAGATAGAAAATCACCGCTACAATTAGAATCATGCGTGTTATTTTCAGGAGTGACGAAAATCCCATTGATTTTTAGGGTCTTTTTCTTATTAAACTCATTATTATAAGTCTTTTATATTTAGTGAGTTTTTAATTGTTTATCTTAATATTTATAATTCACTTTTTCCAAAGCCATAGGTTTCAGGATTTTTGTTACCCAAAGAGTTACCAATTCACACAAGCGGTGAGAGCCTGTGCCATCATCCTCTAAAATGTGTTTTGAATATCAGCCACTTCCGTAAGCTCTTTTTCTGAAAAGTGGAAATTTCCTGTTGTAGATAACCACCAATAGCATTGAGCATCTTGCGGTACCTCTATCCCAGCTTTGCCCATAGCGTTACGCAGAAGCTCATCATTCACTTTACCCTGCACACGCACCACCTCGCCTTGCACCGTAGAAGCTCCACCGCCACTGGCACCAAAAGTTCCCACCGCCTGCTCGTAGCGTTGCCCCGAAAGTATCGCCAATGAGTACAATAGGCGATTTGCCATCGTGCTGTATGAGCTTTAGGAACAGGAGGCACATCAAAGAGTTTGTATAATGCTGGAGAGCTACATCCCTTTTTCCACCCATTCAGTATCGGAATCCTCACGGCGAAACTCAAAAATCCTCACCTACACGAGTTACTTGTTCCTTGGCATACTTAGTGGGTTTGAGTCCTGCTTTTGAGATAGATCTCAGTGGCTTTGACTGTTCTCTCGATATAGCCGCTATATAATCTGAGAAAGCAGACGCTCCATTACATTATGCCCCACATTGTGCTTTGATATCAGCACCTTTTTCAATGAGTAGCTGGGCTACTCGGCATTATACTCAGCAAAGTGTAGGAGTATTCTTATATTTATCCTGCGCCTCTATGTCTGCACCTCTTCCAATAACAGTGCTACTTTTTCTACATTATTCACCTGAGCGTGATAGTGTAGCGGAGTGCGCTCGTATTCATCTCTCGCATTGATGTCAGCGCCTTGAGTGATGAGCCAATCCATTAACTCTAACGGAATCTTATAAAAAGAGAGCGCAGGTGTCTTAAACGAGATAGCGATCATAAGCGTTTAGCTCACATTCATTGAAAACAGCTTTAAGCGCTTCTAAATCTTTGGCTTCTAAAAAGCTCTTTAAAATTTGCTGGTAAGGTTTTCTTTTCTTTGCCATTTTTCAGTTATTAATGGTTAATTCTCAATGGAAAAACGCCTTCTTCCGAAAATCTTTCTACTATCCACCGAAGTCCTATGTATAGGACTTGCACATGGGCGAAAATATCCACGCAAGAATAGTACGAATATGTATTTTTCGTCCATCCTATCACGACTAAAACAATATACCAATGAAAAGCAGAGTAGCAATAAACATATAGCATATACTTTATGTGAGAGGACAATCTTTTTTCATACAGAAAGTGAATATCACAACAAAAATAAGAAGAGATTGGAAATTTTGCAAATGATAAAATTTGCTAAATTGACTATTTATCCATTCGTACAATTTTCGGCTGGAATGACCCAATGATATCCACCAAATCCCTCTGGGAAGCCATTACGGTTTCTATGTTTTTATACGCCATAGGAGCTTCTTCGGCATTACCTCCGATGAGGGTACTTTTCGGCTTTCAGCGCTTTTTAATATCCGACCGCGTAAAGTGGGTTTTGCTCTCATTACGAGAAAAGGCGCGCCCTGCTCCGGGTGAAGCTGAACTAAAACTCCTTGGCATTACCCTGCCACGCACGATGTAGCCCGTATCAGTCATCGAAGCAGGAATAATCCCACCAGCACACCGCCCGCAGGAGTAGCCCTCATTTTCATCACTTCTTTGCCATCGTGAATTTAACGCAAATTATGATAATTCAATGCTTGCTTTGGCCTTCCTCGGCAACAGCGCGGGTCGGCCATACCGCGAATATCAGCGTGACGGCAGATGCGTAATCGCCAGCAAGGTTCATCCCATTATCAATACTCCTTCGGTAAAATTACTGAGGTCGAGCCACCACCGGCTGCTGAGCTTCTTTGGGTAGCGGACATTGTTCCGGCTGCTACACGCACCATGCGACGATTTCCGCCCCCAAAACCCACGCGAACCACTATACGGAATACCGGTGTGCTGCCACGGCTTCAGCGCGGGTCATGCCGGGTTCTACCTCGCCGAGCTCCATAAAGTGATTGCCTGCCGAGTCCCAGCCCTGGCAGTTCTTGTCTTTCGATGTGGGCTAGGAATCGAAAAATACTGGTCAGAAAATCTCGTACTCTGCATGCTGTGATTTACGGTTTCAATACCTTGCAGACTTATGTATGTCGACACCAGTATATCGCCCGGGAGGTAGGGATACGGATATCGGTCACGGACTTCATATCGACGATGTCGGCTACGCGGGCCGCATTCTCCGCCTGCCTTTCGCCGGGCGGCCCTTCCTCATCAGGCAAGCGCACCGCCTGCCGAAATAGGAGTTTTAAACGGTGCAGGTTGCGTTTGCCTCTTCGGTGATGCTCGTTACCAGGCCAGTAAAGGGGCGCGTGATAGGCTGTCTTTTCGGTTTTAGTGGTAAGCAGGTCGCTGTTATATTAAAAATGGATGACATTTTCACGCAGGATTTTTTAATATATAACTTCAATTGGATTTTATGATTTTAGTAATTGCGGTTTCTGTGTGCCAACGCTGCATTGCTTCAAATTTGGGTATTGAGAACTAACTGAGGTGCCGCTGGGGTTTGAATTTGCATATATAATTTTAATTAGATAGATAGAAGCACGTTGCTGCATATCCTCAAAAACTCTCACTGGTACATTTTCGTTTAAAAATATCGACGATAGTGCCAGAAAACTCATACCAAATATCGCCATTGCCCTTTGAGTATCACCTATACGCTGTGTATTATCATCAGGATAGAAAGAGATAGGCTCTCATAAGTCTTTTTGATATTTGCCGTGAAATAGATTTCATCAGCACTGCCATAAGCGCCTTTTTGAATAGAAATCATTTGCAGGCTTTTGTTCCACTACTCGGTAAAATGTAGTGCTCAAAGCCTAAGGGTTTTAGTATTTGATAGAGTTCTTTTACCATCTCATCGAACTCAATTTGTGTGAGCTGTTTTCTTTCAGTGATTTGCTAATTTTTCTCTTTCTCTCCATTTTGGATAATCAAAGACAAAGGTGTGATGCTTCTACTTCTTTTTCTAAAAGTTCTGCTGAAACAAGTATCACGGTTTACGAAAATATACTCACTTATGGCATCTTTGAAATCGGATTCAGGAGGGTAGTGTCATTGAAAAATCTCTTGATACAAGTGGTTGAGTTCTCTAATTCTTCTTTTAGATACGGATTGATATCCAAATCCGCAATCTCCACATTGCGAGGGTAGGATTCTTTACGTTTTCTCTATCCAAAATAGGGGAACAAAAAGAACTCAAAATTGGTATTTAAATTTCAAACTTTTTCATAGGATTAATTTGTCAATTTACTAATTTACCAATGGGCAACGACTGACTTGAACTTCTTTCTTTTTCCTTTTATCAGGGGATACCCGTATCGCTGTTCCATCGCTGTACGAATTTCTCAAAAAGAATCGTAGGCTATTATATAGGGGCGAAGGCTCTGGTAGGGATTTCTTAGGAATGGCAGTACCTATCCGCTCCAAGCGTTCAGCAAAAGAGCAACAAGGCTTTATGACTCACCCTACGCACATCACTGAGCACTTCCTTCTCACCATCTCCCATCAGCTGAAGGCGCGCTCCATTAGCGATTCCATCGTTGGCTTTTTCAGTACTTTTTATATAATAGTTCCACGAAAGTATAATGTCCGTCGCCCTCATAGTTATCAGTTCTCAAGAGCCATACCGCACCATACCGACCTCCCGACAAGGGTACGCTCAGCACTTCATAAAGGCGCAAAAAATCAGTTACCTTTTGCCAATGTTCGCGTGCAAGCACTGCTGTATTGGCAGTGGCAAGGCGAGAGAGCAGTCGTACTACTTGCTGTTGTCGCTTTTGCATAGCTCATCTGGGGGTATCAGTACCAAACTGCTGTAGCCACTTTTTAGAAACTCCTTTTTGTACCAACTGTTGCAGGGGAGCTACCTCCTCAGGGGCGCAACCACCCATACTGCCACAAAATAGCAAGGCGAAGGGTCAAAAATATTTCCTTCTCCAAAGCAGTGCGTACAGTTTCCTTTGCGAAAAGTGTCTATAAGGGAGCGTATTTCAGCTTCTGTAGCGCCCATAGTGATAAGCATCTTCTACTATGCTATCCAACCTCATTAGCGAGATCGCTTTCAAAAATATGAACGCCATAAATAAGGTTGTTTTTCATTGCGAATTAATTTGTCAATTTCGATAATGAGACAAGCAGTGCATTATCTTCAGCGATGCTATAAGCATCATCTTGCCCTCGTGGTGGGTTCCTACTAAGGGTATCTTCAGGTAGTTCAGTGCCTGATGCATTCCCAATCGCTTGGGGTGCTGGGTTTACCTCTTGAAATAGTTCCTTTACATTGATATGCTCATTGCGCATTGGGTAAGGCAGTTTTCTAAGTGCACATTGCTTTTTGGGAGCATATTCTCTATCGTAATTCCATAACTCGCCCAAGTGTACTGATAGGCTTGGTATTCCTTTAAGGATTTGCAAGGCTTCTTCAAAACTCTACGCCTTCCCGCGCTACCAGTTCGGGGGTAATGGTGGTAAGTTGGCACAAAAAGGACTGATTTTGGAATGTGTAGGCTTTTACCAAAAATACCTCTGTTATCGCTAATCTCACCTGTAAGGGTATCGAGTAGGCAAATGCCTATTTTCTATAATTTCATTCACTTCTCCTTTGGGGGTATTCCTCCCAACAAGTCGCTTCTAAGTCTCATAATAATGATTTTGTTTGTCATTGTTTTAATTTTAATAAAAATAGCTCTTATCTTCTGTGGGGCAATAGTAGAGCAGGAGCTTTTTCACCTTCTTCTAAAAGAGAGGTAATCTCACTATTTCCGGCTACTTTCTTTCGGCAAAAATAGCGTTAATGTGTTTTGCCTTTGAGTTGCCAAACCTCAGTAAGGTCATCAAAGCGATAGTCATCATCGTCCTCATCTACTTCATACTCATTCCAACACTCACAAAAAAAGCAATACCCACATCTAAAAAGAAATGAAAAAAATAGGTTGTCCTTCTGCTTTCAAATAGACGATTAAAAACACCTTCATCATCAGGATTTACACATACCTTGAGTTGCTCTATGGGCAAACCATTGAGTATACTAAGGTTGAAATGGGTATCTTGGTACATTCTTCCTGTCATAATCTTTATTTTTAGAGATCACCAAATATCTCAGAGGGTAGCAGAAAGGCTTAAAGGAGTCGCACTTATTGGCTCATTTGTTAATCAACAAATTTACTAATTCCCTCTTCGCTTCTGCGCGTTTTTCTTATAGCCTCTTTTCTACATAAGTGCTTTTGAAATCACTGCGCTTTGAGTGCGCACAGGGGTTGCCGCGCTGCACTTGTGCATTATTCCATCAGTTCTGGCATGCTCGGCAAGTTGCTGAAGCTCCATTTCGGCAAGTTTTTCTTTTAGGCGTGCGAGGGCGAGTTTCTTATTCTCCAACTGCAGACACGAATCCTGCGCAAAACATTTTCTACGCCGTGGTAGCAGAGTGGCGCGCACTGCTGTATTTCTCACCTTTGTTCATTCTGTCCGCCACTGCCCTGTGAGCGAGTGGTTTGGAACCGCACATCACGCCCGAGAATGTCTGGCGCTGCAATTGGTCCAGTTCAAAAATACCTAGATACCAGTTGCTTCGCTGGTGAAACTTCCTAAACGCACTCTGCCCACCCAGCACACCGTGCCGAGCCAACTTTTTCAAAGACGCTAACTCCTTGCCTTTGAGTTGCAGGGTAACCGATTTACAGTGAGATTGGCACTCGCCTTCCTCTCGACTGAGAATAGTATAGTCGATGCCTGCTTGGGGTCGTCTCTTGCAAAAATGTTTTCAGCACTTTAGTTACTACCCATTGGCATTCAAAGGACCTTTTCCTGCTGTTATTTGTATCTTTTCCATTTTATAATTTCTTTTTAATAATGTTCACTATCCAATAGCATTTCTGCTATTTCCAGAGCAGAAGCATTGAGCTCTAAATTCTGTAATCTCCTTTTTAGAGGAGTGCGTTTTATACTTTGTTTTAATTTCCCATTTTTCTGATAACGATTCCATGTATAACATTACAAAAACACCTTTTTGAATAATTCCCCAGTTTTTATAATCATTCAGCCTTATCCAGTTCAGCCAACTCATGCTCTATTTCACAAGGTTTATTGGGCGGTAATGCGTAATGATATTAGGTCTAACTCTCAGCATAAAACGCCAAGGTTCAGCAAATTCATAATAAATTTCAAAACGCTTTCACAAACAGAATTATAACGCTCCACTTTCATAAAAATATTTACATTCTTACTGCTACCAGTTTGCCTTTTTCATAGCATCACCACCCATCCCCATAGTCTAAATGATAATAATTCCTGTTTTCTAGGAAGATAGATGCGCTTACCTCTGCGTTTTTCTTCTTTTTGATTTGCGAGTTATCAGCGTATTGATAAGTATTGATTTTAGCCAGAAAAGATTCTCAAAAATCTCCCAATTTACTGGCGTTTTGTCATCACGAACCACAGCGTACATAGCCCTTTTGATATGGTTTTTCAAGTGGTACAAGCGAGCATGGTTCGTTTCTGCTTTTCTAGTTCAGCGTGGCGATCACAGCATTGGCGAAGATATTTCTCGTAATCAGTTTTAGCAACGCGCTTGCGAGTGCGGATACTTCGCATGAGAACCTTGTATATGAATTTTCCCATTTGTATAATGAGTAATATGATTGGTAAATAATCGGGAAAAATTTGAATACCCGAAATCTCACTGACTTCGGGTTTGTATATCATTATCTATTATTCTAACAAGAAGGCATAACACGAAGCTCACCCCAGTGGGTAAAATAAAACTTGATATGTAAATTTTGATTTAGCATTTCTACTTCGTGTATGTTAAAACTCTATTATTACTCGTTAATTTGATTGCAAATATACAAAATGTAATTATCTGCAAAATTTTTCCAAGAATTTTTAATAAATTTTTGATTCCACTTTTCTGGATATTTCGGCGTAAAAATCCTTGTAATAGTCCTGAATTTCGTCCATTATGCTTTCAAAAAGAGCGACTTTCCAAGTCTTCCACGCTGATTTTTCTCCCGATGTAGAATTTTTAGTTTTTAAAATCTGCTCCCCCAAAAACTATCGGAACCCTCGCACTCAGAGCCATATGGTAAAACCAAGTTTCCATTTTCCCACTCGGGGAGCGTTCCTTCTGGGCAAATTACCAAACTGAAATCCTCCTTTTTACAAATCTGTAACGAATTGCACAAGATTATTCCTTTGGGAACGATTAATCCCTATCCTGCCCTAAAGCCTCTGACAATGACGAAACCATACAAAGCCTTAGTGTGAGTATCTTTTATGATGACCCTCAGCGGTTTTTGTATTTCCAATAAAACCAAATTCCCTCAAAAGGTATTCAATATTGTCCGTATGTGGTGCCACGATGAGCACAACAGCGGTTCAGATTCTCAAATCCTTCCAGCACTACCTTCCAGCCGAGAAGCTTCGGCAGTAATGATCCTATTATTTTTCTCACGATTAAAAAGTTAAAGGAGCAAATCTACATTATCAAAAAGCATTATGCACGCTTTATATTTTCATTGATGTTAAAAATAGATGTTCTGCAACTCTGACAAAACATTATTTAAAAATACTTTAGAATTTAGTTTAGTTAATATTTTCTACCTGTTGATATGGTGTCTGATTCCATATGTGGCTCTGGCTGGTACCCTCTTTCTTCTCTCATAAAAATCCGTGCTCTTCTCCATGAATATCCAGTCTTCCGCCGCTTAAATCCTTGATTTCCATGGTTTCAGGAATGACCAGTTCATAGTCCACATCATAATCCCGAAATCTGGTCATAGGAATAACTTATATAGTTCGGCAGCAATACCGCATTACCAGAGACTTCACAGGAACACTCGACCGATAGGGATATTATAGCCATCGGCTTTTTTCTAATCATGATATAGGCTGTTTTACATCATTTCTTCTTGTAATATAGACATCTGGATAATCTTCTTTTATAGATCATCCGAGAAAACATCATCTCCATAGGCTCTAAAGTTCTGCGGAATCTCTACCCGCTTCAAATCAAGGGTAAGGACATTCGATTCGGTATTGATAGAAAACTCGTTCTTTCCGAACATTGTTCCCACTGTAAATCAGTTGTTTTGATACTGAAAGACCGAAAATAAAACCCTAAAATAATCAACAAAATAGTAAGAAATCCAGCTAAAAAGCCCCAATATCTTATTTTTGTTTTGGGAGAAAAACAATTTGGTACTCAATGCCATAAAACAATCGTAGAATTAAAATTGCGATTGCAATGAGTTGCCATGAAGACACTGACGTGTTTCCGTCATTTTAAGTCAAAAATAAAATTGAACTCATCCAAATCCTCATACATTCCCAAAACTGAGAAAATCCAACCTCCTAAAAGAACCAAAAAGTGATGTAAAAATAAAGATATCAAAACAACAGCAAGAATAGCCATTATACAGCCTCAAAACAATTCGAGCAACTTTCCAGATATCAGCCCCTGTTTTGGCTATTTCTGAGTTTGTTTCGTTGTAAAAAGAGCTTACCCTCGCCCTGCTTCTTTAAGGCTGTCAAAATTGATGGGTTTTTCCCTGCATTTTCAGAAAATCTGATGCCGTTTCTGCCCTCGCAAGCACTACCCACAGAATGACATAGGCTACCACAGAAACAAAGCCCACAGTGAAATAAACACCAGAATCCAAAATAATCCTCATCATTGAGATATCCATCCCGAAATACTGAGCCAACCCTGCAGACACCTGCTATCTTGCACTCTTTTCTCATATCTCGAAAAGTTCTTTTCTTGGCTTTTCTTGGGAAGTTTCTGCCCTAAATTTTCTTCACTCTGCCCTTCTACTGGCTTCGGAGTTCCTAAGCTGGGCGATGACTTTTTCCACATCATCACTATTCACCACCTCTCTTTTATCAAGATTTTCTCTGAAAATCTCTGCTATTCTGATTTCTATATCATACATCACTATCGGCTTCATCTTTTTCAAAAAATTCCGGCGCTTGTAAGTATTTGTTTAGTTTCTCGTAGGGCCTGCTTCCTATAATGAGAGGAAAACCTGCTAATAGAGATAGATATTGTCTATTCATGTTACTATTGATTTTTGTGATTTGTGTTCACTGATTCTATTAACTGGTTCCATGTTTTGTCTAACTCCGCTACTGAAAAGTTCCCCTTTCTCCGTGAGTTTATAGTACTTTCTGGGGCAGCCCTCCTGTGGATTCTTCCCAGCGGTAAGAGAGGATTTCTGCATTTTCAGTCTTGTCAGCAGCGGATGAGCGTTTCCTTCCACTACTTCCCATATCAGCTTTTTCAGCTCTTCCATCAAATCCAAAACATACATCTTCTTCTCTTGATGAGGCTCAGAATACAAAATTCTAGTATTCCTTTTCTCATCTGCGCTTTCATGTTTTCGATATTCATTCTATATATAGTTAATGATTGGTGTTCATCTTATTTACTGCAAATACACGAACAATCAAGTATTATGCAATACAAAGTAGTTAAATTTTAAAAATGAAATAAATTAAAACCGTTGATTATCAGCGTTAAAAACTATTTTCATTAAATTTGTTCTTAAATTATTTTCATCATGAAAAATCTATTTTCATCTTATCTGCGATGTTTATTTTAGAGCATGCAGCAGTGATTCAGCTCAAAAAGTAACAGAAAAATAAAATGCATACAGCGACGGCCTCCGCAAAACCCTTTATAAAAGAAGGGCATAAAATCTTGTATCGAAAATTCTGGATTAAAAAGAGTGAGGCGAGAGAATATTGCGAATGTGCGATGAACAAGCTATGAAAGGCCATGTAGCATGATGATGACATTGTTGATATATCTATGGATAAATCCTCCCAAGGATTTGGATGAACGCGTAGATAAAGCGATTGACAGTTGTATTGAGAGTAGCTTTAACCATATGTCTTCTATTGAATAGAAAGACAGAGGCAAAAATATGTGTCTCTGTAATATATTAAGGATAAACATTTATAAAATCTCACCTCATAAAACAAGTTTGTTCTCTGTGGAAAGTTCATCATTTAGCAGATATCCTTCTTTTCGCCATAAAGGCTTTTCAGTTCTTCCAGGAACGAACATTGTTTTCTGCATGAAGCGCACCACCAGCCCTCTGGCGTGTTTGGTATAAACCACTATAGTTTTGGGCTTCCTGTTTCATTTCCATAAAAAGTCAAAAATCAACCACTTGGGCATGGAGTACGATTTACTACTTTAAAATATTCATATACTCGCTAAATTGAGCAGAAGCTCGCCTTCATTTAGCTCAGAATTGAAAACTGTTCCGTAATCTTGTCCGACCAAAAATTCGTATAGATTTTTATACTTATCAAACTGAAATTTTCGCCCCCATTTCCAGTCGATACAGCATAATGCTGGTCAGAAGGTTTCGTGCAGTCCATACAGCCCCGAAAGCATTCTGTAATGCACCTGCAGATAATCAATCGCCTTTTATCCAGACTCTGGGCATCCAACCCACGATAAACTTCGCCCGTAAAAGCCAACAAGGCTGGAGCAGATTCGTTTTCAGCTGGTTTTCAATTTTGGTTTCTTTTCCCAGTTTTCATCGGCTAATTTGGGAGAAAGCTCCATAAGTTCCGCCAAGAAATTAGGCGTTTTTCCTTTAAATAAGACTGAATAAAAAGCCGAATCCTCTATAAACTGAGGCTCTGTAGGCTTTATAAATTCCGAAGAACCCCAACTTTCATCAATTTAGCTGGAGAAGAATTATTTTCATATTAATTTTTCGTTAGATTTTTCAAACGGAAATTCTCTCCAAGATAAGCCTGTCTTTACCTGTGGGTCATTCGCCAAAATCTTCTGGAATGCCCTCTTTTCAAGATTTTTCCTTCAAACACGATGTATGTTTTATTAGTAATATGAGGTCTGCTGGACATTGTGATCGGTATCAAGCACCCCTATATCCTTCTTTACAAGGAACGGATGATTTTCTGAATATCCCTCCACCGCAATAGGGTCTACCCCGCAAAAGGCTCATCCAAAAGGATAAAATCTGGATCAGTTGCCCAGACATCGGGCAATTTCGTTCTTCTTCTCTCCCCACCAGAGAGCAGGTCTCCCTATTTCTGCGCACATGCTGCAGGAAAACTCATCAAAAGCTCTTCCAGTCTATTTTCTCTGCTCACTTGCTGATTTATTGGTCAATTGTAAAACCGATAAAATATTATCCTCTACTGACAATTTTTCTAAAAATAGAAGCCTCCTGAGCCAAATATCCTACGCCTTTCTGCGCTCTTTTGTACATCGCATCCTGCGTAATGTCCTTTCCATCCAAGGTTATCTGTCCAGAGGTAGGTTTTACCAGCCCTACTATCATATAGAAAGTAGTGGTTTTTCCAGCTCCATTCGGGCCTAGAAGCCCCTACTATTTCGCCTCACTTCTAAACTACCCCTTTTACTACTTTTTAGGGCCGTATTCTTTTATCAAATTGTCTCCTCGTAAAATCATGAAACAAAAGTAATATTTTTAATTTAATACTCTCTTCTTTTTGGAATGGTTTTTGTAAATTTATAGTTGAAATTTATTTTTAATTATTTTTGTGTTTTAGTATTTTTGATTATTTTTGTATAAATAAAAATTGATTTTTGGGAGTATGAGGAAACTTTTATTTTGTCAGCATTATAGGTTTTGGGCAGATGGAAGCTCAGAGTTTTCAAACAGGGAAATCATCACAAACAGCGAATGACAAGGAACTTATCGCTTATCCGAACCCTGCGAAGGATTTTTATATCTAAAAACTTCTGACCCTAATGTGAAAAATAAAAATCAGCTACATTTTACTCTATTTTAGGAAATGTAGTCGCAGATGTCCAAATTAATGCTAACTACTCAGAAATAAGAGTAGACAGGCTGAAACAAGGAAATACTCTAATGAGGTATGTGCTGAGTAACAACACACAGAAAAATCATTCAAGTAATTAAACAATAAAGGGCTGTAATATAAAACAGCCTTTATTTTTTTACTCATTTTTATTAGATTTCTTTTAATAACATTTCTATATCCAAGAATCCATTATACATCATAAGGTTGCTATTTTCTGCCTTCGCCATTGTTCTTTTGGTCTGTCCCAATAGAGTTCTACTCCATTCCCATCAGGATCTGTAAGGTATATCGCCCTCAGAAACCCCATGATCTGTTCCTCCAATAATTGGATAATCATTATCCTTCAACCTTTTGATAATCAATGCTAAATCTCTCCTTGTAGGATAAAGAAATGCAACATGATACAGCCCCACGGTATTTGGACTCGCTTTTGGTGCATCTTTAGAATACCAAGTATTCAATGCTATGTGATGGTGATAGCCCCTGCAGATAAAAACACAGCATCTTCTCCAAAATACTGAGTTACTTCCAGCCCCTAATAAATCTCGATAAAAAGCTCAATGCTTTTATCCAAATTAGATACTTTTAAATGAACATGCCCTATCTTTTGTCTGTTCTGGTGTTTTATAATTTTTCCATTATCTCAATTTTTAATGGAACAAAAATATAGCATCTTGTATAGGGTTTGCATTGACCTATGATAATTAAAAAACACCCAAAATGGATGTTTTTCAGTATTTATATCAATTTGCTTAAACTTTTTGCTGTTTCTCTCTGCTGGAAATTATCCAATCTTTTTAATCTGCATAATGATGATAGGGGTCAGGACAGCTACCCCTCAGTCCTATCAATGTTTTTCATGAAGGTCTTACCCTTTTTAGAGTGCATTGGTAAGTAGTTTAGCTGAACCTACCTCCAAAGAGGGAAGCAAAAATTTATTCGCTAAAAAGAAGCATTTTGGGCTAAACCAGAATCCATCATTCCACCTAAATATTTCTCTGTAACTCCATTGGTAATCACCCCTAAAGTTTTTTTCTCGGTTTTTCAAAACTCAGCACAGATTCTATTTCTTTGATTTCTGTTTTGAGTTCTTCTTTTTGATTTTTAAATCTTGAAAAATTCTTTTATTTTTTTCCCATCTTATTCTTCATTGTAAATAATGTTCACCAAACGCTCTTTCATATTTTTCTATGATATTTTTCTTCTGAGAAAAACCACCAACAAACCTACCAAAAATATGCTCGCCATGATAAGCATCCCATAAAGCATACTTCCAGTAAACTACCAATCACAAGTCCCAGCCCCAGACAGAAAACGCAAAGAAACAAATCCCAAAGTGACCATCAGCAGGATATACACCACCATACTTTTAGCACCTTTTGACAGAAGTTTCTGTCGTTTCTAGTTTTAAGAGACTGATTCTTTTTCTATATAATTTTTAAACAAGCCTATCATCTTCCTTTCTCTTTTTGAAAACTAAAAGGGGACTTTTTATAAATCCCCTCTTTTTAAATCATCTTACTATTAAATTTCTGTGTCTTTTGGAGACTAACTATATATAGTTTTCATAGCTTTCTTTCACATCAGCTACTACTTTCTCTGCTCCTTGTTTTACTTTTTCCAGAAATGTTCTCATAGCGCTCTAGAGCCCTCATCTCTAAGGTGTTCATAATGATCCAAAGCCTCATCTCTCAAATCTTCAGCTTTTGCTTCTTAATTTTCTTCTAGTTTCTACTCCTTTTTCTGGAGCAAATAATACACCTAGTAATGAACCTATTGCTGCACCTGCTAATATACCTAGCACAATACCCTGAATTTTCTTTTCTTGACATTTTAGTAAATTTTTAAAATGTTAATATTTATCTCTGAATAGCCCTTTGCTATTACTTAGGTAAAGATACAATAAATATACCAAACAAACAATTATTTTCTGTTAATTATTTCTTAATGTATGATAAAATCAAATCTATGGTTTCTTCTTTATTTTAGGGTTTGTATTATCTATAAGTATCGCATCCTCAGCCTGTTTCAGTGGAGAAATTTCTCTTTCGCTGTCTATTCGGTCTCTTTCTATCAGATTTTGTTTTACTTCTTCTACAGTAGTCTCTATACAGGCTTTGCAGCTCAAAAATCTTCTCCTTGCGCGCTCATCGGCACTTGCAGTAAGGAAAAATTTATAGTCAGCATTGGGCAGAACCACCGTTCCTATGTCCCTGCCATCCATAATCACGCCTTGTTTTTCTGCAATATCCCTTTGTAAAACCACCAAACGCCCCTCACTTCAGGGTTGTTTTGCTATAAAACTAACATTATCAGAGACTTCGTAGTGCGGATTTCCTTGCCCATTTTCTCCATTTAGATAAATTTCTAATTTCCCGTATTTTTCTCTAAATTCTAATGAAATTTCATTCAGATTCTGAAGCAGTTTAGACAAATCTATCTCTTGTTTTTCGTTCTTGAAATTTCTCAGCCCAAAAAGCGTAATCGCCCCTATACATGGCACCTGTATCGATATGGATAAGTCCCAAAGTGTCCGCTACTACTTTAGAAATAGAACTTTTTCCTGTGGATGAAAAATCCATCAATGGCTATAACCAAACCTTTCTTATTCATAAAGCCAAAATTAAATTTTATTATCTCATAATCCAAAAATATTCTATTATTTTCTTTTTCTGATTTGTTTATATTTGCATGAATTTTTGGATGCATTAAAGACTAAAAACTTTATCAACCATAACAAATAAAAACATTATAAGACAATGAAATACAAACGAATTCTACTAAAATTAAGCGGAGAAGCCCTTATGGGAGACAAACAATACGGTATTGATACTGAGAAGCTTAATGAATATTCCCAAGAAATCAAAAAGTAGTCGACAAAGGCTGCAAGTTGCCATAGTAATCGGCGGTGGAAACATCTTCCGAGGAGTTTCTGGAGCGGCTAAGGGAATGGATAGAGTTCAGGGTGACTACATGGGAATGCTCGCACGATAATCAATGGAATGGCTCTACAAGGCGCTTTTGAAGACATCGGTCTGAAAAACCAGACTCAGACAGCCATAGAAATGGACAAAATAGCAGAACCTTTCATCAAGAGAAGAGCCGTAAGACACTTGGAAAGGAAGAGTTGTCATCTTCGGAGCGGGAACGGGAAACCCTTTATTTCACTACGGATACAGCTGCTACGCTCAGAGCCATAGAAATAGGCGCTGATGTAATTCTGAAAGGAACCCGTGTGGATGGTATCTATGACAGCGACCCAGAGAAAAACGACAATGCTATGAAATTCAATAGCTTATCATTCAATGAAGTTATTGAGAAAAACCTTAAAGTAATGGACATGACAGCCTTTACTCTAAGCCAAGAGAGACAATCTCCCTATCATTGTCTTTGATATGAATAAAGAGAATAATCTCCTGAAAAATAGTAGAAGGAGAAGATATAGGAACTATCGTAAACCTAAATGTGTAATTTATCAAATTTTTCAATATACAATGGAAGAATTAGAACTTATCATAGCATCTGCTAAACAAGAAATGGATGCAGCGATAAAAACATTTGGACCATGCTTTCCAAAAATCAGAGCTGGAAGAGCTTCTACAGCTATGGTGCAAGATGTAATGGTGGAATATTACGGAGCAATGACACCGCTTTCGCAGGTTGCCAATGTCTCTATCCCTGATGCCATGACCATCTCTATCCAGCCTTGGGACAAAAACGCCATAGGAGCGATAGAAAAAGCGATTATCGTTTCTAACCTTGGTTTTGCACCTTCTAATAACGGCGAAAATATCATTCTAAATGTACCGCCTCTAACGGAAGAAAGAAGAAAAGAATTAGCAAAACAAGCCAAAAGCAGAAGCGGAACAGACAAAAAGTAACCATCCGTAACGCAAGACAAGAAGCGATGAAAGACCTTAAAAATTAGAAGGTGTTTTCAGAGGATGTTATCAAAGATACGAAAGTAAAATTCAGGAATTGACTGATAAATATGTCAAAAAGTTCTGATGAACACTTAAAAAGTAAAAGAAGCAGACATTATGAAAATATATGCAAAAATCGGTCTCCAAAAGACCGATTTTTATTTTTATAACAACAATAGATTGATATCATTAAATTTAAGCCTCAAATTTATCACAAACCAGCTGTTTTGGTATGGCGGCCTTTGTACATATAAAAATCCCTGTCTGCAGTCGTTTCCTAATTTTAATACATTTTTCTAAACCGCCTTCTTCATTGATTTTCAGAAGATAACTCAAAAAGAAATTACTAATGGCTTTGCTGGTGGTTCTTGGAATTTTGAAAGTCAAATTCGTAGTCCAGAATGCAGAACTCCGTGTTTTTCCACATAAGGTTTCTCAAAATCAGTAACTTCCGTAGTTTCCACACTTTCCCTGTATCTATGGTTAACTCTACGATGACGCTTCCCTGTTTCATCAGTGTTACCATTTTTCTGTCACGATAGGCGGCACATTTATTCTCGGAATAGTTCCTATCAGTACATCGGCTCTTCGAGGCTTTTTGGTTAGTTCCTTTGGGTCTATCATCAGTGGATATTCGGCTGCCTATGGAATTTTGGATATTTCTAAGTTTGATAGAGAATTATCAAAAACCCTCACTGTGGCATTCCAGCCCTATCGCTGCTCTCACCGCATATTCTCCCACGATATCCGCTCCCAAAACCACCACTTCCACAGGGCGCACCCCTGTGATTCCGCCCAGCATAAGCCCTTTTGAAACAGCCAGCATTTCTGATGCGTAAAGCACTGACATTCCGCCTGCTATCTCGCCTATCAGCTTTACCAGCATCTGTTCTTTATTTTCATCTTCTATGAACTCGTAGGCTATGGCATTGATTTTTCTTTTCAGAAAGTTTCTTAAAATACTCTTTTTCTCTAAGGTTAATCTGTAATGCACTGATTATATATGAATTAGGTTTTAATAATACTATCTCTTCCAAAGAAGGCGCACTTACTTTTCAACACCAAATCCTGCTCAAAAAGCCTTAGTTTTATCCACTATAATAGCTCCTGCCTCAGAATACTCCAAATCACTGAAAAACGCCTTTTACCTGCATCAGATTCTATCATGAGTTTATACCCACATTGCGTCAAAACCTGCACAGCATCGGGAGTTATCGGCACTCTGTTTTCATTCAGAGAGGACTCTTTCGGAACGCCTATAGTCATGATTCCGCCTTTCTTTATCACTTCCAGCCTTTCTTCTTGCGGCACCAGCTCTTTTCTCGGTAAAAGGAGTAAAAAGCACTACTGTTCATGGATATTTTAAAACTATTTATCAGTCAATCATTTTTTTGATGAAAAAAATTTTCCTTGCGCTTCCTGTATTTTCTATTTTTCATCTCGTGGTATGGGATATCGTAGAGTTCCTCTTCATAAATCTCTGGCCACTCTATAATGGACAAAAATCCGTTATCTATATATTCCTCTATCCCAATGTCTTGGATTTCTTCCACGCTTTTCATTCTATAAAGGTCAAATGAAACACCTTTCCTCTTGGAGTATTATATTCATTCACAATGGAATAAGTGGGAGAATCCACACCATCTACGCTTCCCATTTCCTCCAGCAGATATTTGGTAAAAAGTGGTTTTCCCTGCGCCTAGATTGCCTTTTAACAGCAAAATATTGTGCTTCAAATGTGGAAAAATGCTTTTTATAACTTCTTTCCAGCCATCCAAATTATCAATCTCAAAAATCCATTACATAAAACTTATTTTCAAAAGATAAATATTTTTATATCAAAGAATCGAATAAATTTAGATCAGACTTTTAAATTTCATCTTCACAAATCAAGTAACAGCTTTCTATATGTTACTACATATTCACTCAAATGATATATCAGACAAAAACATAATATGTCTCACGAACTTTTCCTTATAATAGGATGAAAAAAAGTTCATAAAAACTATAGCTGTCGCCTTTTATTTCCCCTGCTCTCTTTTATAAAACCACTATCACCACATAAAAATATTCTACCTTTATTTTATTATCCTCTACTCGCCAGTAGCCAATATTAGAGCGTTTTTCCCAGTTTTTATTAAAGGTGTCGCTTGGCTTTTATTGTAAAACCATCTTGAGAGGTAAAGAAAGATTAGTCTTCCATCCGAGTAAAATTTAAAGAGCAAAAAGATGTAATCGACTTTTCCCAAATAAGTCTTACCAAATACAAGTTTATTTGTTTCTTTTAAATGGAGTTTTGAGCAGTTTAAAATTTGAACGCTTTGGTCTGCACATTCCGTTTTCCCATGTTCCTTTATGCATAAAAACAAGAATTACACAAACAACACTCCAACAAATAATAATACTGATTTTTCATATTCAAATTCGATTTGGAATTACAAATAAATTTTACCCTTTTTCCTAAGAATATTTATCTCTCACTTTATAATTTCTTTTTCGTTTTCTTACAAAATTAAAATTTTATTCAATTTTTAAAGTCTATTTTTCACTAAAAATCTCTTAACTCAAAGTATTCAATCAGAAGATTTAAAAACAAAACCATTAATACAGAAAAACCTCTTTTTCTATCAAACGATAAAAAAAGAGGTTCAAAAATAAAAACTGGCGGCGACCTACTCTCCCGCTCTCGCAGTACCATCGGCGCTAGAGGGCTTAACTTCTGTGTTCGGAATGGGGAACAGGTGAGCCCCTCTGCTAAAACCACCCTCAAATAACTTTATATTTAGCGACAAAAACTTTCACAAAGACAAAACCTTCTCCGCACTCTCAAGTACCTTAATAGGCTACAAATCTACGGGTAATTAGTATTACTCGGCTATGATGTTACCACCTTTACACCTGTAACTCATCAACGTGGTCATCTCACGACCCTTAAAAGATATCTCATCTTGTGGCGAGTTTCGCACTTATATGCTTTTCAGTGCTTATCTCTTCCAAACTTAGCTACTCAGCGGTGCACCTGGCGGTACAACTGATACACCAGAGGTTTGTTCAACTCGGTCCTCTCGTACTAGAGTCAACCCCACGCAAATATCTAACGCCCGCAATAGATGAGAGACCGAACTGTCTCACGACGTTCTGAACCCAGCTCGCGTGCCACTTTAATGGGCGAACAGCCCAACCCTTGGGACCTTCTCCAGCCCCAGGATGTGACGAGCCGACATCGAGTGCCGAACCTCCCCGTCGATGTGAGCTCTTGGGGGAGACTAGCCTGTTATCCCCGGAGTACCTTTTATCCTATGAGCGATGGCCCTTCATACGGAACCACCGGATCACTATGTCCTGCTTTCGCACCTGATCGACTTGTTGGTCTCACAGTCAAACCCTTATGCCATTACACTCTACGCACGGTTACCAAGCGTGCTGAGGGTACCTTTGAAAGCCTCCGTTACTCTTTTGGAGGCGACCACCCCAGTCAAAACTACCCACCACGCAATGTCCTTCTTACTCTTATTCAGAAGTTAGGCTCCAAGTAGGGGTGGTATTTCAACAACGGCTCCACCAACACTAGCGTGCCAGCTTCGCAGCCTCCCACCTATCCTACACATTACTTACTCAAAGTCAATACGAAGTTATAGTAAAGGTTCACAGGGTCTTTTCGTCCCATTGCGGGTAATCGGCATCTTCACCGATACTACAATTTCACCGAGCTCGTGGCTGAGACAGTGCCCAGATCGTTACACCATTCGTGCAGGTCGGAACTTACCCGACAAGAATTTCGCTACCTTAGGACCGTTATAGTTACGGCCGCCCGTTTACTGGGGCTTCAGTCAATGCCTTCGCTTACGCTAAGCACCTTCCTTAACCTTCCAGCACCGGGCAGGTGTCAGACCCTATACAGCATCTTTCGATTTAGCAGAGTCCTGTGTTTTTGATAAACAGTCGCCTGGGCCTCTTCACTGCGGCCAACATCGCTGTTGGCGTCTCTTATTCCGAAGTTACGAGACTATTTTGCCTAGTTCCTTAGCCACGACTCACTCGAGCACCTTAGGATTCTCTCCTCGACTACCTGTGTCGGTTTATGGTACGGGTTGCTTCACTTCGGCTTTTCTTGGATCCAGTTACTCTACAACAACTTCGCCCGTAGGCTGGGTCTTGACTATTCCGTCAGTCTCCAGTAGTCTAGCTGAACCGTCCCCTTTATTCGTGAGCAAGTATGGGAATATTAACCCATTGTCCATCCACTTCCCTCTCGGGTTCGCGTTAGGGTCCCGACTAACCTCAGCTGATTAGCATGGCTGAGGAACCCTTAGTCTTTCGGTGAGCAGGTTTCTGCCTGCTTTATCGTTACTTATGCCTACATTTTCTTTTCTATAAGCTCCACATTTACCTCACAGTAATGCTTCTGCGCCGATAGAATGCTCCCCTACCCAACTTTCGTTGCCATAGCTTCGGTAATATGCTTATGCCCGATTATTATCCATGCCGAACCGCTCGACTAGTGAGCTGTTACGCACTCTTTAAATGAATGGCTGCTTCAAAGCCAACATCCTAGCTGTCAATGCAGTTCAACCGCGTTGTTTCAACTTAGCATATATTTAGGGACCTTAGCTGTTGGTCTGGGTTCTTTCCCTCTCGGACATGGACCTTAGCACCCATGCCCTCACTGCTGATCAATATTTATTAGCATTCGAGTTTGTCAGGGAATTGGTAGGCGGTGAAACCCCGCATCCAATCAGTAGCTCTACCTCTAATAAACTAAATCAACGCTGCACCTAAATGCATTTCGGGGAGTACGAGCTATCTCCCAGTTTGATTGGCCTTTCACCCCTACCCACAGGTCATCCGAAGACTTTTCAACGTCAACCGGTTCGGTCCTCCACACTGTGTTACCAGTGCTTCAACCTGCCCATGGGTAGATCACAGGTTTCGCGTCTAATCCCACTAACTATTCGCCCTATTCAGACTCGCTTTCGCTCCGGCTCCGGTACTTAATACCTTAACCTCGCTAGTAAAATTAACTCGTAGGCTCATTATGCAAAAGGCACGCCGTCACAGTATATAACTGTCTCCGACCGCTTGTAGGCGTACGGTTTCAGGTTCTCTTTCACCCTTCTATTCGAAGTGCTTTTTCACCTTTCCTTCACAGTACTTGTTCACTATCGGTCTTTTCAGGAGTATTAGCCTTGGAGGATGGTCCCCATATTCAGACAGGATTTCACGTGTCCCGCCCTACTCTTTCCTCATCCATATATGTCTTTCGTGTACAGGATTTTCACCTTCTATGATTGCTCTTTCCAAAAACATTCCACTAAACATATATAAACTTTTTGGGCTAATCCGCTTTCGCTCGCCACTACTTACGGAATCTCTTCGATTTCTTTTCCTCCGGGTACTTAGATGTTTCAGTTCTCCGGGTTCGCTCACCTTACGGTGTAGTAAGTCTTCAACTTACTGGTTGCCCTCATCTCGGATATCTACGGATCATTTCTGTGTGCCAATCCCCGTAGCTTTTCGCAGCTACCACGTCCTTCTTCGCCTCTGAAAGCCTAGGCATCCGCCATACGCCCTTAACGATTTCTTTCCTATTTTTACTCGGCACTCGAAAGTGCTCGGTTTTCTCTTTGTGATGTCTTTATCGTAAATGTCAATGATACTTTCTTCTCGTAATTTACAGCTCTTAAATTAAAAATTAAAAAAACTTCAAATGAGATGTGGAGAATAAGGAGTCGAACCCTTGACCTCCTGCGTGCAAGGCAGGCGCTCTAGCCAGCTGAGCTAATTCCCCTTCTCAATTAGTAGTCTCGGCAGGCTCGAACTGCCGACCTCTACATTATCAGTGTAGCGCTCTAACCAGCTGAGCTACGAGACTAAAATATCTATTAAAATACAAAACAAATATTTTATTAATATTTTTATTACAAATTAGGTTTTCTTAAAACTATTATAGAACTTTTTAATACTTAAATCATTTATATCATATTTCTGAAATTTTTCTGAAACCTTTAGTGACTTAAGTTGAATTAATTCCTCATGACTAGCAAGTTTAAATCTACATTAACAATTTCAAAAGATGTTTTTATTATCTTTATGTGATCAATATGCCTAAGCTTTATTTTGATAATGTAAAGAAGGGTTATATCTTTCCCATTCTTGATCTGAATATTTTTAAATAATTATAAATTGATATATTTTTATCAAAAAGCCCAATGATCTCTATAATCAATTTTTAATATAAAAATCCCTCCAGGTTTTAATATATTATATGTTTCAATTAATATATTATACAAGTCTTTTTTTCAGGAACATGTTCAAAAACTTCAGTAGAACTTGCAAAAATCAAAATAATCTTTTTCAAAACCAGTGTTTCTAGCATCTTTAGGAGCATAATAACAAAAACTTTTTGCTTCGCTCTAAAAAATCTTAATATATCTCCAGAACTATAATCAAATTTTTGGAATTTTTCCTCTTACACTATCATCAGAAAAATCATCAAGCCTATATAAAGAATTAGCAATCAAATCACCAAAAACCAATCTTCTTATATCAATACAAGAGACATTAAACCCTAATGCAGACATAGAAAGAGGAGTTAACAAGTCCCAACCTGCACCAAATTCATAATATCGCTTTGTATTTTCTGAAAGTAAATTATATTTCGAAATTTCAAAACAAATCATAAGAATACAAAATTCTTTTGCTTAAAAACAAATCAGAAATAGGCAAACTTCTTGTAACATACCTCTGAAAGAAATAGTTTAATATCTCCTTTTATAAAGGTTAGAAAACAAAAATTTTGCAAAAACATTTGTATTTAAAATTCATTATAAGAACATTGTAAACAACAAGTAAAAACCAAAGCGAAAAATGAATGAATCATAATTGATTTTAGTATAAAATACCTAAAATGAGATGTTCCAGCCGCACCTTCCGGTACGGCTACCTTGTTACGACTTAGCCCTAGTTACTCGTTTTACCCTAGGCAGCTCCTTTAACGGTCACCGACTTCAGGTACCCCGAACTTCCCATGGCTTGACGGGCGGTGTGTACAAGGCCCGGGAACGTATTCACCGCGCCATGGCTGATGCGCGATTACTAGCGATTCAGCTTCATAGAGTCGAGTTGCAGACTCAATCCGAACTGAGACCAGCTTTCGAGATTCGCATCTATTCACATAGTAGCTGCCCTCTGTACTGGCCATTGTATTACGTGTGTGGCCCAAGACGTCAGGGGCCGTGATGATTTGACGTCATCCCCACCTTTCCTCACTGCTTGCGTGCAGGCAGTCTCACTAGAGTCCCCAACTGAATGATGGCAACTAGTGACAGGGGTTGCGCTCGTTGCAGGACTTAACCTAACACCTCACGGCACGAGCTGACGACAACCATGCAGCACCTTGAAAATTGTCCGAAGAAAACCGTATTTCTACAGCTGTCAATTCCCATTTAAGTCTTGGTAAGGTTCCTCGCGTATCATCGAATTAAACCACATAATCCACCGCTTGTGTGGGCCCCGTCAATTCCTTTGAGTTTCACTCTTGCGAGCGTACTCCCCAGGTGGCTAACTTATCACTTTCGCTTAGTCTCTGATTCATAAAAACCAAAAACGAGTTAGCATCGTTTACAGCGTGGACTACCAGGGTATCTAATCCTGTTCGCTCCCCACGCTTTCGTCCCTCAGCGTCAGTTGTATCTTAGTGACCTGCCTTCGCAATTGGTGTTCTAAGTAATATCTATGCATTTCACCGCTACACTACTTATTCCAGCCACTTCAAATACACTCAAGACTAACAGTATCAACGGCAGTTCTACAGTTAAGCTGCAGGATTTCACCGCTGACTTATCAGCCCACCTACGGACCCTTTAAACCCAATAAATCCGGATAACGCTTGCACCCTCCGTATTACCGCGGCTGCTGGCACGGAGTTAGCCGGTGCTTATTCATATAGTACCTTCAGCTACTCTCACGAGAGTAGGTTTATCCCTATAAAAAGCAGTTTACAACCCATAGGGGCAGTCGTCCTGCACGCGGATGGCTGGGATCAGGCTTCCACCCATTGTCCAATATTCCTCACTGCTGCCTCCCGTAGGAGTCTGGGCCGTGTCTCAGTCCCAGTGTGGGGGATCACCCTCTCAGGCCCCCTAAAGATCGTCGCCTTGGTAAGCCGTTACCTTACCAACTAGCTAATCTTGTGCGTGCTCATCCTTATCCGCCGTAGCTTTTAATATGAAATGATGCCATCCCATATGTTATAGGGTATTAATCCAGATTTCTCTGGGCTATCCCCTTGATAAGGGCAGATTGCACACTGTTCCGCACCCGTACGCCGCTCTCATCATCAGTTAGCAAGCTAACCAACAAATCCCGCTCGGCTTGCATGTGTTAGGCCTCCCTGCTAGCGTTCATCCTGAGCCAGGATCAAACTTCCATTGTATGTCCTTCCTTGACTCACTCAAAGTTATGACTCGCTCTGGTCTTTCCTTACTTGGTTGTTCTATATTTTACTATCTTAATGATCTCTTCTCTGTTCACAAACCTAAAAACCATTCCGTTTTCGTTTGCGAGTGCAAAAAGTATAAAGTTTTTGAACTGACAAAATATTTTTAAACTTTTTGAAAAATATTTTTTTAAATCACTCATTTTCAATTAAAAAACTTCTACTCTTCTGAATACCTCTGTTGGTAATTCAGACTGCAAAAATAGAAAACTTAATATTATCACGCAAATAATTTTACGATTTTATTCAACCTTAAATAAAAATGCTGATTTATAACAAGAAAAATTAAGACAGAATTAATTTTAATTTGAAAAACTTATTTTTCATTGGTTATTTCATTCCTTTTTAGCATAAAATTTAGTTAGAAAATATAATGTGATTACGATAAATTTGGCTTTAAAATGAGATAGGGAATAGTTTCTGATCAAAAATCACCTTATAATAATAAAAAGCAACCCAAAAGGTTACTTTTTATTATCTATTTTTGAAAAATTAAAAAATTTATCTCAGCGCTTCAAATGTATTTCCTTGTCTGATGTCTCCTGTGTTATATCCTTTCATGAACCATTCTTTTTCTCTGTGCAGAAGAACCATGCGTAAAAGGCTTCTTGGTTTACATAACCTTGGGAACGCTTCTGGATATTGTCATCTCCCACCAGCTTCAGCAGCACTGATGGCAGCATCTATATCTTTGGAATCCAAGAAATTTTTCTCTGTTGTTACTTCTTCTAGCCCATACTCCTGCATAAAAATCCGCCTGGAGCTCTACGGCAACAGAATTTTTTATTGATTTCAGCTTCTGAAAAACGACCGCTTCTTCTCATTTTATCAGATTTCTGTAAAGTTCCCAAAAGATTTTGAACATGGTGTCCCACCTCATGCACTATAACATACGCCACCGAGAATTCCGTCACTTTGGCTCCATATTTACTTTTGAAGTTCATTAAAGAAACTCATGTCCATATATATAGTCTCATCAGCTGGACAATAGAACAGCCCCATCGCTGCTTGGGCTGTCCCACATCCTGACTGGGTAACCTGCTCAAACATCACCACTTTCGGTTTTCTGTATTCCAAACCATGTTCCTCAAAAAATCTCTGTCCAAGTTTCCTCCGTTTCGGCAGTTACCATTCTCACAAATTCATAGGTTTTAAGCTCTTCTTCTGTCAGCTGTCTTTGCTCTGTCTGCGCCTGACCTTGCATAACGCCGCTGTTATTCAGCACCGCCGAAGGGTCACCTCCTAAAAACATCACTATCAATGCTATAACTACCGTTCCTAGTCCGCCCCCTATCATCATTCCTCTACCACCGCCCTTTCCTCTGCGGTCTTCCACATTGTCACTTCTGTCGTTTGTCCATTTCATAATTTTAATAATTTTAAAAATTCTACTTTCTTATAAAAATACCTAAAAACCAAATATTTCGTTTGATAATAATTCTTTTTCTGAAACCTTGCTCTTCTTCTAAAACTTTCAGGAAACTGAGCATAAAACCCCAAATGTCCCCTGAAAACTGCCCAAAGATGCGAAATTCCCTCTTTATATGCAAGATAAATGCCAGCCGCCACATCTAAAAACCAATCTTAGTGGAATTATCCAAAACAAAGATATAAAAAGGCAAATTCTTGACCAGCATAGAAAAGGTTATTCCTTATATTCAGAAAGGTTTTTTTCTTGGATTTTTGTTTGTTTAAAGTTCCACCGCCAACATGATAAATCGTTGATTTTCCTGTATAAAATATTTTTACCCAAATTTATCAGCCGCCAGCAAAGGTCTATTTCCTCCTGATGGGCAAAAACCGTTCATCAAATCCACCAGCCAGCCAAAAATCGCTCTTCCTTATAAAAAACAACAGCCCGACGCCCAGAAAATCTCCGTTTCGTCATCATACTGACCTTTATCCTCCTCCAAATCATCAAAAACACGCCCTCGGCAGTAGGGATAGCCCAAATTATCTATCAAACCGCCTCCTGCTCCTGCAAATTCAAAGTAATTTTTCTATCGTAAGAAAGAATTTTTGGGTTGAATAGCCGCTATTTCTGGGTTTTGCTGAAATAAATCCAAAAATAGGTTCCAGCCAGCCTTCTGTGACTTCCCACATCGGAATTGAGCAGGCAGTAGATTTCTTCCTCTACCTGTTTCAGCCCTTCATTGTATCCTCCCGCAAATCCTGAATTTTGAGTATTCTGAATTACTTTTACCGAAGGAAAATTATTCTCCAAAAACGAAAACGCTGTCATCCGTAGAGGCATTATCCACGACATAAATTTGTGCAAATTCAGAATATTTGAGAACCGTGGGCAGGAATTTTTTTCCAGCCAGCTTTTTCCCATTCCAATTTAGGATTACAACAGCTATTCGTTTCATCAGAAAAAGTATTTATTCCTCATATTTTTTTGATATCGTTCTGATATTTCCATCTTCGGTGAGACCAGAGCCAGTTTTCTGGGCACTCATTAATGGTTTCTTCCAGCATTTTGTGAAATTTTCTCACCACTTCATATTCTTTAAACTGCTCTCCATCAGGGTAAATTCGGTGATAACTCACCTCGTAATAACCTCGTTTTTACTTTTTTCATTTCACAATAGATAAAAAGCCAAATCCAGCCTTTGTGAAAGCTTGTCATAACCGATGAAAAACAGGAGTTCTCTGATTTAAAAACTTTAATCCGTAATAAACCTCGGAGAAATGCGGTGTCTGGTCGGCCACGAACATATACGCCGAATTCCCATCAACAGGCGTTCTCAATATATGTCTGATAATCTCACGAGAGTTCAGCGCCTTATTCCCAAAACGATTTCTGATGAGTTTCACTTTCTCCTCCCAAAAAGTCATTATTTACTTTTTCTATAAACAGGATGGCAGTTTTTCCTGCGGAATGATTTTCGCAAAAGCGTTAATCCACTCCCAGTCAAAAAACATGCCCTGCCAAGATAATCACATTTTTCTTTCGGCTTTGGCTTGATGAAAAAGCTCTTGGTTAATGTGTTTCACACGCTTTCCCAGTTCTTCTTCACTGATTGTCATCGCTTTCACCGTTTCTACGATGTAATCAGAAAAATTACGGAAAAAAATTTCTTTTTGAATTTGTTTAAGTTTCCTTTTCACTTTTGTCAGGAAAAGAGTTTTTCAAATTTTCATAAACAATCGGTAACCGATGATATAATAATTAACAAAAATAATATCCGAAATAATATACAACACGCCCAGAGGCAGCTTTTGATGCTAAATAAACAATATGAAAAAAAGTAAATTATTCAATGTATAAAATTTTTGGGTACGAAGATACAAATTTTGTCAATTCCATTTTTATTACATTTGGAAAAATTTTTAACAATGAAAAAGATATTCATAAAACTTGCTTTTTTTAGGCGTTTTTGGCACCTTCATTATATTACGCTCAGACTTCTGAAATAAGCCCACAGCAGGAAAAAAACAGCCTCTCCCAAAGGCCATACAGAGAGGAGGACAATGCAGAAATAGAAATTCAAAAATTAGTAAAACAAGCCCAAAAAGAAAACAAAAAACATCATCTTGCAGGCGGGCGGAAACTGGTGCATATGGTGTCTGAGATTTTGATAATTTTGTAAAAACAACTCCTGAACTAAAGAAAATAGTTGATGAAAATTTTCTTTATTATCACCTAAATTTTTCTCCGAAAGAAATAAAAAAACGAAAAAAAGTTTTTGCAAAATATGGCAACCCTGGCGAGAAATTCGGGTTATCCTGTTTTCATTATTTTTAGATAAAAAAACGGAAAACAAATCCACACGCAGAGCAGTGAGGTTTTTGAAGAAGGAAAAGGCTACAGCCTAGAAAAAGTAAAAACTTTCTTCGAAAGAATGGATTACTAAAAAACTAAAAAAACTGCTCAGATTTGAGCAGTTTTTATATTATTTCACTGGTAAGACCTCGTCCCAAAAAGCTTCTGATGCATAGGCATAAGCGTTTCCATATCGCCTGTCTTTTCACTGTGCATTTGCCTTTATAATGAACCAGCATCGTGCATTGCTCAGCCTGTTCCAGCGTGTGTTTGCAAACTTCTATAAGAGATTCTATCACAAAATCAAAAGTATTGACATCATCATTGTATAGAACCAACTTATTTTTCTGCATTTCTCCTCCTCCAAAAGAAAGAACATCAGTTTGTTTTTCTGTTTGTGAGTTTCTGCAGTATATGTTATATTTTTCTGTTTCTTCATTCGTTTCTTCTATGTCCTGTGGTTCATATTTCAGCTCTACCATCTCTACACTTTTTATTCTGCATTTTTCAAGATTTTTGAAAGCATAATCACACAACTTAAATTCCTGATTTTCTTCTGGAATATCTGACAACTGATACATAATATATCCCGCCAAAGTATTATATTCAGGATCTTCTGCAGTGGCGACAGGGCAGATATTCATTTATCTCATCCAAAAGGCTGAGTTGCGTGTATCCAGAATGTATTTTCTGCTACCTCATCTACTAATTTTTGTTCATCATCTTCCCTCGTCTTGGATTTCACCTACCAACTCTTCAAAATATCTTCTAATGTTACGATTCCTTCCGTTCCTCCGAATTCATCAATCACAATCGCAATATGCTGTTTCTTCTGCTGAAAAAAACATTCATCAAATCAGATATCTTTCTTACTTCCCACCACGAAAAACGCCTCACGCAAGAATTTTCTTAAATCCACATCTTTGTTTTTGATGTACTCACGCATGATTTCCTTTTGTGTAGAAAATCCCTATAATATTGTCTATGGAGTTCTCATATACAGGGTATTCTGGAATATCCGCTGTCTATTATTTTACTTAAAATCACATCATTATCCTCGCTGATATCAATAGTAATGATATTCTGTCTCGGCACCATTACCTGTTTAGCGGTATGGTCAGTAAAATCAAAAGCATTTTTGATGATTTCATAATTTTCTCCTCTATTTCTCCTCCTGCGGCACTTTGTTTTCACCAACAGCTGAAGCTCCTCTGTGGAGTGTATCTCATGCCCAGCCACAGGGTGAATATTGATAAGTCTTAGGAATGCGTTAGAAATCGCGTTCATCAACCAAATAAAAGGTTTGAATATGTTGTAAAATAACAACAAAGGCCATGCAACAAACAAAGTCGTCGCCTCTGATTTTCTAATCGCTATTGACTTCGGCACCAATTCTCCGAAGACGATATGCATCATCGTTACAACAAGGAAACTTCCCTGCCAAAGCCATCGTAGAAAGGGTTTCTGGCGCAATATCAATATTCAGTTTAGAAAAATGCTCCTTCTAAAAATATGATGCATCGTGCTTTCTCCTATGAAAACCGAGTGCTAGACTGGCTAGCGTGATTCCCAGCTGTGTAGCAGAGAGATAAGCGTCTAAGTTTTTTTGATGATTTTTCGGCCTGTTTTGCAGAGGCATTTCTCCTTCTGCCTTGATTTGAATTTGAGAGTGGCGCACTTTAACTATTGAAAACTCTGCTGCCACAAAAAGCCATTAAGTATTACAAAAAAATAAAGCTAATAAAAAGTTTTAATAAAACTATCAGGGGTCCATTTAATTTAAATTGTTAAACAAAAAAATAGTATGCAAATATAACTAATAAATATTTATCTGACCAAACTTCTTGATTTAGGTTATGTGTTTTTGACGAAAAATATGCCTTTATATTTGCTGCCTTAATCTTAATTGTATGAAAGCAGAAGTAATTACAAAAATTGGTGCAGAGAAATATCTAATGAACATCTCTGCTGGTAAAAACAGCATTATCGGTGATGAACCTGCAGCTAAAGGCAGACAGGAAAAAGGATTTAATCCACTGGAACTTTTAGCTTCGGCTCTTTCTTCATGCACCACTGCAACCATCAAAAATGTTTGCAGACCGCAAAGAATGGGATGTAGAGGAAGTTTCTGTAAAAGTTCTTTTTGATAATGAAACCAAAGAAGGCGTTTCTGCAATTCAAAAATCATAGAAATAAAAGGAAATCTTACCGAGGAGCAGCGCAAATATCCTGCACAAAAACAGCTCACGCCTGCCCTATTCAGAAAAATTCTCACATGGCGAAATTGCCATAGAATCTGAATTACTTCCTTAAAAACATCTATTAAAACAAAAATCAGAAATCCTTTTTAAAAGATTTCTGATTTTTAATGAATATTTATAGCTCAAGGGCTTTTTTTCTCATTGTTTTTCCATAAGCAGCTCCACTGGATTTTCTATAGCTTCTTTCACAGCCACCAAGAATCCTACGGACTCACGACCATCGATTATTCTATGGTCATAAGAAAGCGCTAGATACATCATCGGACGGATTTCTACCTGCCCATTGACAGCCACAGGGCGTTCTAAAAATATTGTGCATTCCTAAAATCGCACTTTGTGGCGGATTGATAATCGGTGTGAAAAGCATAGAACCGAAAAGTCCCACCATTAGTAATGGTAAAAGTTCCGCCTGTCATCTCATCTACAGAAATATTCCCATCACGAACTTTCAGTAGCTAAATCTTTAATTTTCAACTCAATACCTTTAAAGGACAAAGTCTCCGCATCTCTGATAATCGGCACCATAAGTCCCTTTGGCCCAGAAACTGCCACAGAAATATCACAAAAATCATAATTGATTTTTGGTCGCCATCTATCGCCGCATTCACATCTGGATAAAGTTTCAAACGCTCTGGTAACCGCCTTTGTAAAGAAAGACATAAAAACCAAGACCTACGCCGTGTTTCTGTGAAAATTCTTCTTTATAAAGTTTTCTCAACCTGAAAATTTCGCTCATATCCACCTCGTTGAAAAGTAGTAAGCATCGCGGTTTCGTTCTTTCACAGAAACCAATCTAGCGCCAGTTTTTCTCCTTAAAACAGAAAGTTTCGTAACGGTCTGTTTGCGGTTTCCTTTGCGTTCTTCCATCGCTGCAACGGCTTTTATCGCATCTTCTTTTGGTGATTTTTACGCCCACGCCTGTTCCTGTAACTTTATCAGAATCAATGCTGTTCTCCTTCAAAATCACTTTTTGCTAATGGAGAAGATGGATGAGATTCCTCTTTTAGGGTTCTTGTGCAGGAGCAACCACTGTTTGTGCTTTCCACTTTCATTTCCGAAGCAGGTTTTTCTGTTTTCGCGGCTGACCCTTGTGCGAGACATATCTATAAGGCAGACTACCTGTCCCCTACTTTTTACTACATCTCCTTCCCTCAGCTTTTAGGGTAATTACTCCTGACTGCTCAGCTGGGAGTTCTAGTGTCGCCTTTATCAGAATCTACCTCTGCTATCGGCTGGTCTTTTTCACAAAATCGCCATCTTTTTACTAACCAAGATGAGATTTCTACTTCTGTGATGGATTCGCCTGGTGAAAGGCACTTTTCATTTCTAATATAGACATAGCTCTAAGTCTTTATTTGTTAATAAACTCTATTGTTTATCTTATTAAATTTTCTAAATCAAACACTCGCTGGATTACCTGTTTTTGGTTTTTATCAAAAACCTTTGTGCGTTCCTGGAGCAGGCGTACCGCTGGACACTGGCGCGATTACCTGAATATCTGTATTTCTCAAGTTTCTCAAGATATACGCCCAAGCTCCCCATGTTTTCAGGTTCTTCCTGCACCCAGACTATTTCTTTATTATGGGCATATCTGTTCATTATCCCTGCAAGAGTTTGCCTTATCCAAAGGATACAATTGTTCCAATCTTTACCAATGCCACTCTTTCCTCATTTTAGTTCTTCTCTTTTGCTAAAAGTTCATAGTAGATTTTACCGCTACAAAGGGCTATTCTCTCACTTTTTCAGCATCTATCAGAGCTATCATCTATCAGAGTTTGGAACTCTCATTTGCCATTTTCTTCAATGCCTAGAAACTACTTTTGGATGTCTCAACAAGGATTTCAGGGTCATTACTACTCAATGGCTTTTCTGAACGGCTGTTTCATTTGTCTTCTAAGCAAATGGAAATAATTATCTGCGTGGTACAGTTTACTACAAAAATATTTTTCATTAGCACAAAGTGTAAAGGAATCTTTCAATCTCGCGGAAGAGTGCTCTGCGCCCTGTCCCTTCCATTCCGTGAGGAAGCAGCATCACAAGTCCGTTTTGGTTTTTCCATTTTTCCTCTGCTGCCACCAAATATTGGTCTATGATAATCTGCGCTCCATTGGCAAAATCCCCAAACTGCGCCTCCCAAATCATAAGGGTTTTCGGAGATGCAAGGGCATAGCCATAGTCAAAAACCAAGAACACCATATTCAGAAAGATGGGAATTATAGATATCAAATCTGCTGTCAGAAACATTTTTAAATAAATATATTCTTCCTCCGTGTCTTCCGTTTTCAGAAACAGCGTGACGGTGAGAAAAAAGTCCCACGCTCCACATCTTCTCCCGAAATACGGACATTATAGCCCTCTTTCAGCAGGGAAGCATACGCCTAACAACTCTCCTAAAGCCCAGTCCAGCTCGTTGGTTTCCTGAACCATTTTTCAGTCGCTGCTGGAAAAAGACGAATAATTTTGATTAATGAATTTTTATCGCTTGCGAAGCACAAAAGTTTTTGTGCTAATTCTTTTAATTCAGCTAAATCAAACTTGGTATCCACCTTTTCCAAGGCTTTTTCCCACAGCTGATTTTTGAAAAATCACGCCAATCTTCCTCCATGAAAATGGACATCTGGTTTCGTTCTATTTCCTTCTGCTGCCTCAAAATTTTCATCCAAAAAGAAGCTTAAACTCCTGCTCCATTTCTGCGATGATTTCATCCGAAACGATACCTTCCTGAAGCAGTTTTTGTTTATAAATTTTTCCTTGGGTTAGGATGATTTTGCGATTATATCGTATAGTTTAGGGCTGGGTAAATCTTGGTTCATCACCTTCGTTATGCCCATATTTTCGGTAACCTAAAAGGTCTATATATACATCTTTGTGAATTGGCTCTATAATCCGCCGCAAAGCGAATAGCATACCACAGCCTCACATCATCGGCATTGATATGCATCACGGGAGAATCTGTAACTTTCGCTATATCAGTACAATAAGTAGAAGAACGAGCATCGAGATAGTTGGTCGTAAAAGCCCTACCTGATTATTGACCACGATATGCACCGTTCCGCCTGTTTTATAGCCGTCCAGTGTCATCATCTCAGCGATTTCATAGACAATTCCTGCCCTGCAATGGCAGCATCTCCATGAATGACAATCGGTAAAACTTTGGTGTAATCTCCTTTGTATTGGTCTATTTTCGCTCTACAAACTCTTGAACCAAAGCTCCTACGGTTTCCAAGTGAGATGGGTTTAGGAACGAGATTAGATTCTAACTTCCTCTCCAGAAGCCGTTGTCACTCTCTTTTTAGATGCGCCGAGATGGTATTTCCATCGCCAGAGAAGACATCTTCATCAATTCCTTTCCTTCGAATTCAGAAAAATTTCTTTATATGATTTTTGGAAAATATTACTCAGAACATTCAGCCTTCCACGGTGAGCCATTCCCAGAAACTACCTCATCCACACCATGCTGTGAAGAATAGCTAATAAGTTGATCCACTGCTGGGATAAGGGACTCGCCACCTTCCAGAAAAACCTTTTCTGTCCAGACAAATTTGGTATGAAGACGCTCAAAAGCTATGGCTTGGTTTAGTTTATGCAAAATCTGGCGTTTTTCCTCCACGGAAAGAATCGGGTGATTTTCATTTTCTGCAAATCCATTTTCTGATGAAATTTTTCTCCTCCACATTTTTGATGTGAATATCTTCCACCCCGATGGAGTCACAATATATCTGCTCCAATGCTTTGATAATATCCTCCAAAAGTAGCTGGAGCAGCCATTCCGACTTGTAGCTAGCACGTCGAATTTTTGCCTAAATCAGCCTTTTGTAAGACCAAAATTCTCAATATCAAGAGTCGGCGAATACTCTACGCTTCCTTACAGGATTGGTCTTGGTAAAGAGATGCCCTCTGGTACGATAAGCCTCAATGAGATTGATAACCTTAAATTCTGTGAGGATATCCTCTGGCACAGCACCTGTATTTATGGCTGTCTGCACTCACCTGAGGGACTTCCTGCACTGATTCTCCATAATTCTCTAATGCAAAATCAAAGCCCTGAAAAACGACTTCCACGAAGGCTCTATACTATCAGGACTCTGAAGATATTGTTGATACATACTGTCTATCAACTCTATATGCGCTGTGTTTAAAAATGAAAACCTGTCCATTACATTTTAATTCTCCTACTTTTTGAGTTACAAATTTATAAATTTTAGTATTAATTTTTAGTAAACTGGGAATGATAATTTCAGCTACCACCTCATTCTCATTATACGGAGCCTCTACAAATAGTTCTTCCAGCTTTCCGTTTTGAAGAAGGTCTTTTCTTTATCTTATCCAAAAAGTTTGGCTATAGCTTTTTGTTCGCTGTTCATATCCTCCTTTATAATAAAACGCTACTGTAATATTTTGATTTTTTTAATGGTTCTAAAAAGCAAAATTATTATCCGAGCTATTCACTTTTTTTGGACAAAGGAACGCCATAGAAATACTGAAACTTCTTTGTTTTTAAAGCTCTCCTGCCTCTGTGAAAAGCACTGGCTCTCGAACTCATCTTCCCGTTTTGCGAGGTCTTTTAGTCACATAGCTGAAAACCCTGTTGTGGTTAATCATTATGTTTTTAAACAAAGCTCCCTTTTTATTAGATGTACTCACATTCACGCCCAGAAACAGCCTTTCGTCCTGCTCCTCTATCATGATGCTATCATATTTTATCTGACTGAAACATCACCTCTTTATCCACTTTTTCCCGAAAGAAGATTTGGTAAGGTTTTTGCACTCACGGTCACATTATTCGTCAGGTAGTTTCTCATCTCAGCACCTGATGCCTAAACTCTAAGCAACAAAGGATATTTAGGCGTATTCACTCGCCATACGACTGGTTTTGTCTCCTTTTGGATAAAAATTTTCACATCTGATTTTGTATGGAACTTTTTCGTTCCTGATATAGTTCATAGCTGATACTCTTGTTTTTCTTTTACCTTTTCTGATGAAAAACCTCTCCATATTTACTTTTTGTCCTTCGCGTGGCTGTAGCTCATGGAGCTTCCCTCTCCTTCATACGGCAGGGAAAATAGCGATAGCGATAATCTTTATCTGACGAAAAATAATCATTCCATCTTGTAAAGTTCTGTAAATCATCAAATTGAGGAAAAAACCTTATCCACAGGAAAATCTATTTCCTTTTCTACCACAAAAAGAATTTTTCTCCTCATAATACATCACAGCCGTATAGCCTGATGCCAACAAAACTAATAAAAAGCAAAATAATCCCTAAACCAGCGCACTAAAAATATTTTAAGCAAATATATAATATTTCTGCATTTTTACCGAACAATTTGTGTATATAAATTCACTCTTTCATTCTTCATCAAAAGCTCATAAAACCAAAATAAAATTTTCTTACCTTTGTCTCATGCAAAAAAATCTTAATAGTAGAAGACGAAAAAGTATCTCTAACATCTTGGAAAACATACTTTCTGACGAGATACAAGGCTCTGAAATCACCATCGCCGAAAAATGGTCTGGATGCCTATAAATTAATGAGAAAAATGACTTTGACCTGATTATTTCAGACATCAAAAATGCCCTAAACTATCAGGAACTGAACTCCTCAGCCAGAGTCTTTCAATAAAGCCCGAAAGCGTTTTTCTAATGATTTCGGGACATGCGAATATAGACACCGCTGTAAGCTGCCTGAAAAACGGAGCCTACGATTTCATTTCCAAGCCTATTGATATCAACAGGCTGATTACAAGCGTGAAAAATGCTTTGGAAAAGAAGGATTTACAAAAATGCTAAAAATTCGCTCATCAAAGAAAACACCCAGCTGAAAAGAAAATCAGCAAAAATATCAAATGATTGGCGAAACTCTCCTGCTCTGAAAAAACATTCAAAGCATGATAGAAAAAGTAGCTCATCCGATGCCAGAGTCCTCATCACAGGTTCTAATGGTTCTGGGGAAAGAACTGGTAGCACACGCCATCCATTCCCTCAGCGAACGCAGTAAAACCCCTATCGTGAGAGGTAAAGCTGGCCGCTATCCCTTCGGAACTTATTGAGTGAACTCTTTGGACATGTAAAAGGTTCTTTTCACTGGCGCTATCAAAAGACAAACAAGGAAAATTCGAACAAGCCAACGGCGGCACTCTTTTCTTAGATGAAATCGGTGATATGAGCCTCGTAGCTCAAGCCAAAGTCCTTCGTGCTTTGCAGGAAAATAAAGTTTCGCCTGTAGGAAGCGACAAGAAATAAAAGTAGATGTGCGCGTGCTGGCGGCGACCAACAAAGATTTGAAAAAGAAATAGAAGCAGGAAAATTCCGTGAAGACCCTCTACCACAGGCTTTCCGTGATAGAAATCCTATGTTCCTTCTCTGGATGAAAGAAAAGGACGATATTCTATTTTTAGTGAAACATTTCGCTAAATCATCTCGGAGGAGCAGGGAACTTCGGTAAAAGAATTTGATGACAAAAGCCATAAAAACCCTCCAAAATTTCTCATGGACGGGAAATATCCGAGAACTTAGAAATGTAGTAGAAAGGCTGATTATATTAGGTCTCAAACCCTGTAACAGCAGAAGATGTAACTAATTTTGTAAGAAAATAATTTTATGCTTTTATCGCTTAATCTTAAATATACCGAGAATGTTTTAAACTCGCTCTCCCTGTGATGCTTACACAGCTGGGGCAGGTTTCCGTGAATTTGTTTGATAATATGATGGTGGGAAATATGCTGGGCGCCAACGCGCTGGCTTCCACGGCATTAGCAAACTCAGTTTTTATTTCTATTTTTATTTTTTTGGTGTTGGAGTTTCATTTGCCATTCCACCATTAGTCTCTGAGGCTCAGGCTCAGAAAGACCATGACAGAATCAATAGTGTTTTTCGCCATGGAGCAGTGATAAATATCCTTATCGGAACGATTTTGACTTTCATCCTGTTAGCCATAGCGCCACTATTACACTACGCCAAACAGCCAGAGGAAATCATTCCTGATGCTATTTTATACCTTTCTATCATTTCGCTGAGTGTGATTCCGATAATGAAATTTCAGACTTTGAGAGAGGTTTCGAAGGGCTGTCCCTACACCATCGGCGTAACGATAGCCACTGTTTCTGCAGAACCTCATCAATGTAATTCTGAATTATGTTTTTCATGAAAGGGACTTTTCGGTCTGGAACCGATGGGCGTGGCTGGAGCAGCCTATGCTACACTGATTGCAAGGATTTTCTCCGTTATTTTCCTGTACATCGTGATGAAAAGAAATTCCATCACAAGAAGATACATTAACGAACTGAGTTTCAAGGTTTCTCTTTTCAAAAAGGAAATGTTCCAAACTCTGCTGAAATTAGGTCTTCCTACGGCTATGCAGTTGTTTTTGAGGTGACAGCCTTTGCTTTGGCAGCCTTTATCTGCGGTATGGTAAGTACCACGGACATTGCTGCCCACCAAGTTACCATAAGTATGGCTTCCTTTACCTTTCAATCTTTGTGCTGGTTTTGGTGTGGCTTCTACGATTATGATTGGAAAAAACGAGGAGAAAAGATTTCGTAGCCGTGAGGGAAATAGGAATTAACAACATGAAAATAGTTTTCCTATTCATGCTTATAAGCTGTCTGACCTTTACCATTGGTAAAAATGTCCTGCCTACATTCTTCACAAAAGGAAGATGAAACAGCCGTGATTGCTCTGGCTTCGCAGCTGCTGGTTCTCGCTTCACTTTTTCAGCTTTCGGATGGATTACAGCTGGTTTTCTTTGGCGTGTCTGCGTGGATTACAAGATGTAAAAATACCGAGTGTCATTACATTCATCGCCTACTGGGTGGTAACGCTTCCATTAGGATTTTTCCTCGTATAACCATGGAAATGGGCGCTTATGGTATGTGGGTAGCCTTTGGGATAGGATCTTACCATTTCTGCTACACTGCTTGCTGTCCGATTTTTAAAAATCAGTTCTCAAAATAAAAATAGAGATTGGTTTAAATCCTAAATAAATGGATTGGCAGTAAAAACATAATCTCACAAAATAAATTAAATAAAAACCTCCCTTAAAAAGAGGTTTTCATTTTATTTAAATTTATAATATTTTAGGAATTTCGCTGGGTTGCTTTCATGGAAAAGGTCATAAACTTTTTCTACAATGTCTCTCACAGACGGCTTAGAGAAATAGTCTCCATCCGATGCGTAGGCTGGTCGGTGGTTTTTAGCAGCTATGGTCAGCGGTTTGCTGTCTAAATATCTAAACGTCCCCTGTTTCTCCAAAATCTGCTGCATGATATACGCCGAAGCTCCCCTCTACATCTTCATCTATCACTGCTAGGCGATTGGTTTTCTTCACACTTTCGCTAATTTCCTCTGACAAGTCAAACAGCAATAGCGACTGAACATCTATCACCCTCAGCATTTTGATGCCTAGTTTTGCCAATTCTTCCACAGCTTCCGTTACGATTTTCCAGAGTAGAACCGTAGGGTCACCAGCGTAATGTCCTTCCCTGCTCTGGTGATTTCTACCTTTCCGACAGGCACTGGTAGATTCACCAATGTTGTCTGGTTGCTTCTCTTTCAATCGGTATCCGTTCAGTGGTTCTATGATAAGCGCCGTGTCATCAGATTTCAGCATCGTATTATAGAATCCTGCCGCTTGGGTAAGGTTTCTCGGTACTGAAAACCATCATCCCCTTACCAAGTTCAAATCCCTGCACAGAGCGAGCCCGAATGCCATACGCCTTCAAACGGTGTCGCAGGTTCTCACGATAACAGGAGCTTTTTGGTACCGCCTTTGGTTCTGTATTGTAAAGTTGCCAAATCATCGCTCATTCCTTGCAGACAATATAAAACATAATCCAAATACTGGTTTCTGCTATCGGTCTTAAACCTCTCATTGCCAGACCAACCCCTTGCCCTAAAATAGTCGCTTCACGGGATTCCTGATCTGCAATTCTGGTTTCGCCGTATTTTTTCCTGCATTCCTTCAAGTCCTTGGTTCACATCACCGATAGCTTCCTGTATCTTCACCAAAGATTAATGTTTCTGGATATTTCTCAAAAATCTTGTCAAAATTATTTACGGATCACTACTCTTCCATCCAAAAATCTGAGAATCTTCGCTGAAAACTGGTTTTATTTCTGGAATATTTACAGCCTTCCACTCTGATTCGCTGTATAGATGTGATGAATAATTATCAGCCTCTTTCTCGAAAATTCTTTCATAAACCTGCACTAGATTTTGTCTTTCATGGTATTTTTGCTCTCTCGTAGCCCAAAGCGCTTTTTCTCACCAATGCAAAAATATCCTTTTTGCCCTGTAACTAATGCTGAAAACTTCTCCAACAATGCAGCAACTTCTGGCTGATTACAAACTGTTTTACCAATGGTAAAACTTGATTTTGGATATAGGTCTATTGAGGGCTCTATATTCCTTAAGCCTTCTTCTGCTGTTCTCTCACAAAGGCTTTCGCTTCTTTCTATCTCATCCAGCTCCTCCACAGAAGAAAGTGTCTGCTCTTCGCCATCTGTGGATAGAATAATTTAAAATCCATTCTCTAAATTTATTAAGACAATCAAACTCTGTCTCAAAGTTCATTCTCTCCTCATCCTTATATCTCTCATGAGAACCAGATGCAGAGTGTCCCTGCGGCTGTGTAACTTCTATAATATGCAAAAATCCACAGCACGCTTTCCTCCTGCCAACTGCTCTGCACGGGCATAAGCCTCAAAAAGCATCGGATAATCCCACGCTCTTACTTGGATAACCTCACTTTTCCCTTGCTTGTCGCCTTCTTTTCTTTGGAAACCAGCCAAAATTTCAGATAAATCTTCCTTTGCTCTTTGGTTGTTCGTAGGAACAGAAATTCCGTAGCCGTCATCCCAAATAGACATAATCATCGGCACCTGCAAAGCACACGCCGCATTGATAGTTTCCCAAAAATGCCTTCTGCTGTGGATGCATCTCCAATTGTCCCAAAAGCTACTTCCTGCCCATTGTGGAGAATTTTTCAGAGCCTTGGAATTTTACTTCTTTATAAACATTAGACGCCAAAGCCAGTCAAAGAAGTCTCGGCATCTGCCCTGCTGTGAGCGATATATCGGATGAAATATTTTTTTAATCTGTGTCAAATCCTTCCAGCTTCCGTCTTCATTCAAAGAACGAGGTCGCAAAATGGCACGGCATCTGTCTCCCTGCCGAAGCGGGTTCACGCTCCCACATCAGTATCTGCGATAGAGCTGAGCAAAAATGCATCCACCTCAAAACTCCCACTGCCATCGCAAAAGTCTGGTCGCGGTAATATCCTGAACGCCAGTCTCCCTCGCGGAAAAACCTTTGCCATTGCTAACTGCGGAAGTTCCTTCCCATCTCCTACAATCCCGAATTTTGCCTTTCCTGTAGAACCTCTTTTCTTGTTAAATAACTTGCCTCACGGAAATTCTTCCCAAGCGATAATCATCTAAAACTTGCTTTCTAAAAATCCTGAAATGAAACCTGTTCTGTTTCTATGTAATTAGAGCATAATTATTTATTTTTGTTATTTGTCTTTATCTTTGTTAAACTTTTATTTTCTTATCTCAAAACTCCTCCAAACCTATTGTTTTTCTGCTCTCCGCTGTCCAAGTTTTTCACGGTAACCTGCTGGTTTTTAATCTCATCACCTCCATAAAAACAATCTCTGGTATTCCTTTCTTTTCAGCGTAGGTAAATTGTTTTTCAGTTTGGCGTTTTCTGGGTACAGCTCCATGGAAACTCCTTTGGCTCTTAGTTTTTGGATTACTTTCATCGCCTCAGTTTGCCTCCTCATCGCCATAATTCGCAAAAGGTATTCTATTTTAGGCGTTTTATTGTCAGCAGCCCCAATTCCTCCATAACAAGGTAAATTCTATCCAATCCGAATGAAATCCCAATCCCGAAATTCCCTTCACACCGAAAACCTCCATCAAGATTGTCATACCTTCCGCCGCCGCCGATAGAACCCCATCTGAACGCCCTGAGCCTTTGTTTTCAAAAATCGCTCCTGTGTAATAATCAAACCGCGGAGCGAGGGTAATATCAAAAACCAAAAACTTCCTCATTTACACCATTTCCAGCGCTTTATTTAATACAAATTCAGCTCTTCTATTCCTTTTCGCCAACTTCTATTCGCTTTAAATTTTTCTTTCAGCAGGGCAGTGTCATCTTCGTGGAAAAGCCCTTCAAATAGGAAGTTCAGCTTTTCTACGGCTTCGTGAAATTCCCTTTCCAGCATTTTCCTTGATTACGCCATCTTTCCCGATTTTATCCAGCTTATCCAAAGCTTACCGTAAAAGTCTATCAACTGCTCCGATATATCCGCATATTCCGCCAGACCAGAAGGATTTTTCGGTTGTTGATGCAGATTTTCACGAGGAATTCCCAGCTCTGCAAAACTCTTCAGATACAACTGCACCAGCTCCACTTCCTGCCACAGACTTTCCGAACCTACCACATCCGCATCACATTGGTAAAACTCTCTGAATCTCCCTTTCTCGCGGGCGGTCTGCTCTCCAAACGGGCTGAATCTGATACCTCTTAAAGCTGGGAATGAAAGTTTTCCATGGTTCATCGCTACAAATCTCGCAAATGGCACGGTCAAATCATATCGAAGCGCCTTGTCAGAAATCTGTGGAGTTAGTTTAAAATCCTTATTCTGTAAGTTTCCTCATCCACATCGAAGTAAAATTCCCTGAGTTCAGTATCTTAAAAATCAGTCTATCTCCCTCTTCTCCAGTATTTCCCAGTAAGTGTAGAAAGATTCTCAAAACTCGGCGTCTCCAAAGGCTGAAAACCAAACAGTTCAAAATTCTGCTGCAAAAACACCGATGATGTATCTTCTATTGTAAATTTCCTGTGCTGTAAAATCCCGAGTTCCTTTTGCTAAACTTGGCGCTGATGACATAATTATTTCTATTTTAATAAAAAGACAAAAGTATAAACCTTATAAATCAGTTTATTTAATAAATTTGCCTTTATAAAATTCTCTTCATTATGAAAACTTTTTATTTCTTATTCTTTCGCTATTTGCATTGACCGCAAATGCACAGCAGAATTACTATGAATTTGGGTGGAATAACCAATACGGCATCGTGGACAAAGACGGAAACGAAACCCTGCCGCCATCCTACCAATGGGTATCTCGTTTGATTGATAATGAGTCGCCTTTCATCGTTCTAGATGGAAACAAAAGGCGCTGTAATCACAAATAAACAGACTGGGAAAATGGAAAAATAGACTATCTCATTGATACTTATCTCATTAGCATTGATAAAAAGATTATATGTATGCTCATTCCAGCGGAAATGGCTTTCCTGAATAATCTGGATTTGGAGAGCAGAATAAAACTTCCAAAAAGATACATCAAAGTCAGAGATGAAGGTGACTATCTGACTGGTTTTCGAGCAGGAAAAACGATTGATTTCATTTCTAAAAAGATTTTAAAATAAAGAAAGAAATCCTCGCTCCAGAGGAAATCGAAAGCTATCCAACAAAGCAAGAGAGACAGAGTCTATATCATCAGTGAGAAAAATTCTACACTTTTTCTAGATGACAATCTGAATAAAATCGCCTCTACAAATACTATTTTCAAAAGGATTTGATAATCTGAAAGAATATTTAGAAAAGCTCAACATCAGCATTACAGACCCAAATGAGTCAATTGTAGGCGTTGCCGCTTCTGCAGCAAACTATCCTTTATTTTTCCAAAAAGAAATGGCGACTATGCCATATACAACATTCATTATTCCAAAGAAGAATCTATTCCGTTTTTCAATTCAAAAGAACAGGTTTTAGCATTTACAATTCCCTACTATGAAAAACAGCGTAACACTGGAGAGACAATCATGATAATATGTATCTCTTTTTCTACACTGATGTCCGTTCTAAAAACCATACTCCTGCCCAAAAATATTGGAAAAAGTATAGATTTACAGCTTATTTCTCCTTAACAAAATGGTATTTTTCATAAAAAGAAAAATACCATTTTTAAATCTATAACTACCTCACAAACAATACATTACTGCGGATAGTTTAGATTTTCATCTTTTAGGTTAAGAAGCACCTCTTCCAAGTATTTTGCTTCGTATTTTGCCATCAGAAGGTTGTTACAGTAGACATTCCCGCACTCTACCTCCAGATGCGCCAGGGATATCGCCCTCAAACTCACTAATGAATTTAAACATTCTGGTCATCAACTCTATGTCCTTTGATTCATAATCACCTGCCAAAATAAGGTAATTCCCTGTCATGTCTCATCGCCCCTCAGTGAGATAACTCTTTATCTTTCCAGTCGCTGTTTCTGAGCCATGTAGCCGCCAGATGCTCCATCGTGTGTATTTCTGCAATCCCTAAAACAGAGCTCTTTGTACGGTCTTTTCATTCTGATATCAAACGAAGTAAGCACTTCATTTCCGACATGATCTTTTTACGAGAAACGAAAATTCCTCTCTGCATTTTTCAGATGATCCACGGTAAAACTTATATTCTTTTCCATAAAATTGATTTTAGACAACAAAAATAAGATTTATATTCATTATTTTGCCTTGATTCCGAAAAACTTTTTGAACAATATCTCTAATAAAAATAAATATTTTCTTTACCTTTGTGCTGTTTTCAGATTAAAAATGAGTTAAAACACATCATAGAAGAACATGAGTAACTCGGATTTTCATCCGAGTGAATTTTTATTTTTAAAGCTGACTAATTTTCCGAATATTTATTACTAATTTTTAAATTTCATTAAAAATGAAAAACTTTGTAGAAGAACTGCGTTGGCGTGGTATGATTCAGGATACTATGCCCGAAACTGAGGAACATCTTTTAGAAGGATTGCGCTCGGCTTATGTGGAATTGACCCCACAGCCGACTCTTTACATAGGACATTTGGTGGGCGTGATGATGCTTCGCCATTTCAAAACTGCGGACATAAGCCTATGCGCTGGTAGGTGGAGCGACAGGAATGATAGGCGACCCGTCTGGAAAAATCTGAGAAAGAAATCTGCTTACCGAAGAAAACTCTAGCGCACAACATAGAAGGAATAAAAACAATTAGCCAAATTCCTTGATTTTGAGAGCGATAGCCCTAACAAAGCAGAGCTTATCAATAACTATGACTGGATGAAAAATTTTTCATTCCTTTCTTTCATCAGAGATATCGGAAAGCACATTACTGTTAATTATATGATGGCTAAAGATTCTGTGAAAAGCGTTTTGACCCAAATGAAAACACAGACGGAATGTCTTTCACAGAGTTCTCTTATCAGCTTCTACAAGGGTATGATTTCTGCATTTATACCAGAGAGAGCCTTACGCTACAGATGGGAGGGTCTGACCAATGGGAAATATCACCACTGGAACGGAGCTTATCCGCCGTATCGCAGGAGGAAAAGCCTATGCGCTTACTGCCCGCTAATCACGAAAGCTGATGGAACAAAAAGTTGGAAAAATCGAAGGTGGAAATGTCTGGCTCCGACCCAGAAAAACTTCGCCTTACAAATTTTATCAATACTGGATCAACACTCTGATGCCGATGCAGAGCGATATATCAAGATTTTTCCAATGCTTCCAAAGAAGAAATTGAACAGCTGACAGCTCCAGCATAGCGAGGCACCACATTTAAGAGTTTTACAAAATAAATTAGCCGAAGAACTTACTATTTTGGTTCACGGAAAAGCAAATTGGAGAAAGCTATTCAGGCTTCAAAAAATCTTTTCGGAAATTCTCACTTCGGATGATTTGCAAAAACTTGACGAGCAGACTTTCCTTGAAATTTTTGACGACGTTCCACAAAAAGAAGTCAGCAAACAGGAAATCATCGGTGCGGATATCGTGAGTCTGCTTTCAGAAAAACTGGTTTCCCTTTCACTCAAAAGGCGAAGCCAAGAGAGAACTTACAGGAAATTCTATCTCGGTGAACAAAAACCAAAGTAGATGAAAGCTTTGTTACAAACGAGGAAAACCTCATCAATGGGAAATTCCTTCTTCTTCAAAAAGGAAGAGAAAACTATTTCGTAGTGAAAGTTAGTTTTAACCCAAAATATTTATTCTACAAAAAGAAACCACTGAACTAATTCAGTGGTGATTAAAATTTAAACTCTAATTTCGCATTGACGCCCTGTCAATCGCACAGGAACAGGATAATAATAGCCTGTCTCTATGTCATTTATCCATTGATTAGCAATGGTATTATGAATATTAAATGCATTAAAACCTGAACTCCAAGCTTAATTCATGAATTTAGACCAAAAACACTCTTTTGGCTTATGGTCTTTCTGAGTCTATAAAAATCTTGGTAAGCCCTATATCCACACGCTTATACGAGGTCAATGTTTTTTTGGAAATGATATGCCGTATCAAAATTAGGCGTTCCATCTGCATTAAATAATATCGGCGTTCCCTGTAGGAAGTCCGCTCGCATAGAACCAAAGTGAGTTACCCTCATGCTTGGGAATTTTGGCATATAGTCCTGATAAAAACATAGACACACGGAAACGCTGGTCGGTAGGGCGAGGGATAAAACCTTTATTATCAATATTTTCGTAAATTCTGGAATACCCCACAGAAATCCAAAGAGTCCACCCAGGAACGAACTCCCCGAACAACCTCGCATCCATGCCGTACGCATAGCCCTTCGCATTATTTTTCCCTGAATATCTTATGCGCATATTGTCCATATAATAAGGCATCAAGCTGCTCATTTTCTTGTAATAAAGCTCCGTAGTCAGCTTAAATGGTCGGTCTTTCCATGCAAATTCATAATCATTGGCAAGGACAAAAGTGCAGAGATTTTTGAGCCTTAATGGAACTATCCAAACTTCCATCAAAGGGTTGATTTCTCATAATAAGGCGCCTGATAATAGACCCCCGCCGCGAAAAACGAAAACAGCATATCTGTCTCTCAGTCAGGCTTTACAGCCAGCTGAAATCTTGGAGAAAACAGAAATTCTTTATTAAAACTCCAGTTCTGCACCCTCGCGCCTGCATTCACAAACATTTTATGCCCACCCCAGAAGAATTTTTTGGAATATTGAGCAAAAGCCGAAAACCTCGTAGCACTCACATCGTTCATTCCGCTAATGCTGTAATTTAAATCCAAAGGAGCAGAATTTAAAATCCCAAATGGATAATTTTGGATGGAAACTATATCCGCTATAAGACACGAATCGCTTCATTCGTTAGTAGCATCTTGCAGTTTTTCAGATTCTATCTTTGCGCCTACTTCTATTTTGGGTATTAACGGAAGGAGAAAATTTTCACTTTAAACTGAGACCCAAAGTCCTGAGCAAAAACATCATTCCTCGCGTGGTCTGTCTGCCCTCCTATATCATAAGATGCTGTATAATAGCCTGTGGAAGCGTTCGGCACGAACAATCTAAATACCGATGAAATGGTATAATATTCTCGCCTCTGTTTTGATAGGCGAAATTATCCCAAGAAAAATGCCCATTTTTCATTTGGAGTAAAAATTGAGCGAAACCGTTCCCATCATATTTTTATACTTGTCTTCCTCCTTCCCATCATAATAGACATCCAGCGTAATAGGATTTTGCAAAGTCCCAAAAATCTATGCTCCTTTCCTTCGGGCGCATTTCATAGACATTATTCATCCAATAGCCCAGAAAGGACAAATTCCATTTCGGATTAAATTTTATAATTTATACTAGAGTCTGAAAAATCAAAATATTTTGGGTTAAAATCGGTATTTTCGTTCAGCGTATTTAAAACCAAATTCGTGTTTCTGTACCTCGCACCGAATAGAGCCGAAAGTTTTTGGTCTTTGACCATTTCCCAGAGTCAGCCTGCTGCCGCAATGAGTGATGTCTCACCAGAGAGTTCAAAGCCCTCGGCTGGCGATAATAAATATTAAGCACCGAAGACATCTTGTCGCCATATTTCGCCTCAAAGCCTCCCCGCAGAAAAATTAACCGTAGAGACCATATCAGGATTGATGATACTCATCCCCTCCTGCTGGCTGTTTCTGATGAGAAGTGGTCTTAGGGATTTCCACATCATTGATATAGGTAGATTTTCATCAAAATTCCCACCGCGCACCATATATTGAGAGCTCAGCTCTGCATTTGAATTTACTGAAGGCAGGGTTTTCAGCAGGGTTTCCACTCCCCGAAACCGTAGCCGCTCCTTTACCTCCTCCGAGGAAATCTGTACATTGGTAAGGTCTGTGGATTTGGCTTTTTCTGAAAAACCACCTCTTCTATCTGTTTTTCCTTTGGTTCCTCTTCTTCTGTCTGAGAATATCCCAAAACAGGAAAAACCGACAGCCCCAATAGAATAATTCTTCTCATCAAAAAAATATTTTTACAAAAATATCCAACATTGATTTGCTCAATATTGGATTTTTAAATCATTTTTAAAAGCGGCATAAAGTTCAAGCCCATTTGTTTTTCTTGTTCTTTATAAAAACCCTGAATCTAGTTTTTTCTTTCAATGCTGCGAAAGCGTCCAGCGTTTCATTGATTTCTGCATCGGTATGAGATGCCGTAGGAATCAGCCTTAGCAAGATATTTCCTTTCGGAATTACTGGATAAACCACCACTGAAGTGAAAATTCCGTAATTCTCTCTCAGGTCTTTTTACCAACAGAGTCGCTTCTACTGGCGAACCCTCAATAAACACAGGCGTTACACAAGTATTCGTTTCTCCCAAATTAAATCCTCTTTCTCTAAGTCCGTTTTTGTAATTTTGCGAACATTTTCCCAAAGTTTAGCTTTTGATTTCTGGTCTGCTTCTCAAGAGCTCCAATCTCTTCAATCCTCCAATAACCATCGGCATTGTCAAAAGATTTAGCAAAAATTTGAGAACGAAGGTTAAATTTAAGGTATCTTACAATCTGCTTGTCTCCTGCCACAAAAGCCCCGAAACCAGCCATTGATTTAGCAAAAAGTAGAGAAATACACATCGATTTTGGTCTTGGCATCCTTGCTCTTCACCTGCTCCAGCTCCTCTTTCTCCTAATGTCCCGAAACCATGAGCATCATCCACCAACAATCTGAAATTAAATTTCTTTTTCAAATCGCAGATTTCCTTTAATTTACCCTGCTGACCTCTCATTCCGAAAACTCCTCTGTAATTACTAAAATTCCTCCGCCGTTTTTCTTCTGCTACTTTCGTAGCTCTTTCAAGGTTTTTCTCCAAACTCTCCATATCATTGTGTTTGTAAGTAAAACTTGTTCCGAAATGTAGTCTTACCCGTCAATGATACATGCATGAGAATCAGCATCATACACGATAACATCTTCTCGTTACCAAAGCATCTATGATAGACACCATCCCTTGATAACCAAAGTTCAGCAAATAAGCAGCTTCTTTCTCCACAAACTCAGCCAATTCTCTTTTCCAACTGCAAGTGCGCTTCTGTCTCTCAGACATCGCTCTCGCTCCCCATTGGATAAAAACATTCCGTATTCTGCTGCTGCTTTTGGCATCTGCTTCCAAAACTTCTGGGTGATTACAAAAGCCCCAAATAGTCATTGGCAGACCAGAAAACTACTTCTTTCCCTTGAAATTTCATTCTCGGCCCGATTTTCCCTTCTAATTTTGGAAAAATAAAAATATCCTTCACCATAATCCGCAAACTGACCCAATGGCCCTGGATTTTGTTTAATTCTTTCAAAAATATCCATAATTTTTCTAATTTATTAGTAATCAAATTTTTTATATTATAATCGCTTCTTTATATTTAGCTATTTCACTATGAGTAAAGCCCATTTCTGCCATCCACTCATCGCTGTATACTTTGGTCATGTATTTAGAACCGTGGTCTCGGGGAAAAATAAGCACCACCACATCATCCTTCGTAAAGGTATGGTTTTTGAGAATATTGTTTAAACGCCTGCATCACAGCACCTGTAGTATATCCTCCCATAATAGCCTCTTTTTATGGCTATTTCGTGGGTCATGTAGGCGCTGTTTTCATCATTTACCCTTACGAATTCATCTATTTTGTCAAAAAGAAGCGTGTCTGGAATTAAGTTTTTCCCCAGACCTTCTATTTGATAAGAGTGAATTTCTTCTTTGTTGATTTTCCCTGTTTCGTGGTAAGTTTTTCAGAATAGAGCCGTCTGCATCCACTCCGATGATTTTTCACATCAGGGTTTTGTTCTTTTTATGTATTTAGCTGAACCTGAGAGCGTTCCGCCTGTTCCCGTACATCCAAAAAGATGGGTGATTTTTCCTTCTGTCTGCTCCCAAATTTCTTTTCCTGTAGTCAAATAATGCGCTTCTACATTTAACTCATTGAAATACTGATTGATATACACCGAATTGAGGCGTTTCTGCGGTAATTCTTTGGCTACTTCGTAGTAAGAACGAGGGTCATCAGCAGGAACACTGGCAGGGACATACATGAGACAGTCGCACCCAATGATTTAGGAAAGCTATTTTCTCTGGTTTTGTTTTATCACTTACCGCCAGAATACATTTGTACCGCGTAATGCGCTTATCATCGCTACTGAAAACCCTGTATTCCCAGATGTAGTCTCTACAATGGTAGCTCCTTTGGTCAAAAATTCCTCTCAGCGGTTTCTATAATGTGCAGAGCTATCCTGTCCTTCACGGAATGCCCTGGGTTATAAGATTCTAATTTCGCTAAAAACCTTTGCAGGATTATCCTCTACCACTTTATTAAGCCTTACCATAGGAGTATTTCCTATAAGACCCAAAATATTATCATACATTATTCATCTATATCTCTGAAATTTTTACAAAAAATATCCAAGAATTATCTTGAATTCTTAATATTGTTCTTACTATTTTCTTTTTCTCTATATAGACAAAGTTCCCTCAAAAGAAAAGTACCCAAAAACTGCCCCCAGCATATCTGCAAACAGGTCATAAAAATCCATCGTACGTCCCATATTCATCAGTCCCTGCGACCTCCGTGAAAAAGCCCTATACAAACATCACCACCACAAAAACCATTTTTCTGTCTAGCCACCTTATAGCAAAAGCCTAAGACAACAAAAATAAGAAATGCACGATTTTGTCTAAGTTATGAAACTCAAACCAATGTTTCTCCCTATTAACCTCACCAGGTCTAAGAAGCATATAGTAGAAATGCCCTAATAAATGGGCAATATCTTATATCTAAATAAACGACTAATCTTATCCAATCACTTCGTTATATTGTTCTGCAGAAAGAAGCTCTGACTGATCTGCTCCTGATGCTATTTCTAATTTTATAATCCATCCTCTTCCATAAGGATCTGTATTCACTAGCTCAGGCTCACCTTCTAGCTCTTCATTAAACTCCACCACTTTCCCAGAAATAGGGAAGATATAGGGTCAGATACTGTCTTTACAGCTTCTACACTTCCGAAAAACATCTCTCCTGCATTCAGCTCATCGCCTACGCTGTCCAATATCTACGAAAACGATGTCTCCTAACTCACCTTGTGCGAAATCCGTGATTCCCACCACAGCGATGTTTCCTTCTATTCTTACCCATTCATGGTCTTTGTGTACTTTAGTTCTGCTGGTATACTATTTTTATTTAAAATTTTCTTCAAATTTAAACTAAAATCAGCAGAAAAACAAAATTTATTTTATGAAATTCATCATATTATAGTGTTTTTCATAAAAATTGCCTTACCTTTGTAGAAAAACCTTTTTGGGTTTAACTATAATTGAAAAATAGAGATGCAAAAGCCCTTTAATGCAAAAGCAAATTCACATTCTGAATGTAGCCGAAGAACTTATTGCTCAGAATGGTTTTTGAGAATACCTCAGTAAGAGAAATTTCAAAAACGCTCAATATCAATGTAGCAATGATTTCGTACTATTTCGGCTCAAAAAGAAGATGATGACTTGTCTGTATGAATACCGTATACAGAGAAGTAAGGAGAAATTCTCTGAACTTACCCAGATACTGGGAGCAACATAAAAACCAGAAATACAGATAAAAGAAATTATCAATTTCGTGGTAGGAGAAGTTCTAAAATACACTCATTTTCATGGATTTGTCACTCAGAAATGAAAAATTCCGAAAGGGTCAAAAATCTCCTTACTGATTTCTACATCATCTGCACCAATGTCATAGAAAAATCATAGAAAAAAGAGCATGAGCTACGGGAGTTTTCAAAAACCAGCGAAGGCGGAGGACATCATTTCCACTATCGTCGGGACTGTGTTGTTTACCATCAGAAATAGACCTTTTATGATCCTAAACTGCACCTCACGCAGGATTTACCTTCCAGAATAGAGAAAAAGGTAATAGAACATCTGCACAACTCTGTTTTTGCTATTTTAGGCTTTGATGAAAAATAATTTTTCTAAATAAAAATGATAATTTTTTTGTTAAATCAATTCTTTTGGCATTATATTTTTGTGGTTTGAATTTACTTTTAGTCAAAAATTTATGAAAAATATCTTGTTATTGCTTTAGCTTCATTGAGCATAATTTCGTGTAATAGACAACTTACCACTGCACTTAAAAAGTAGTGATAAAAGACCTTATTCTCAGTACGGCTAATCAATTTTATGACAAACAAAAAATGGTCTAATGCCATCGCACTATATGACAGACTTCCTAACCTAGTCGCAGGGAACTGATGATGCACCAGAGTGGTTTTCAAACTAGCGTATGCTAACTATTATGACAAAAACTAGAGATTAGCAGGGCACCAGTTCAGAAACTTCGCAAACACTTTTCCTAACGACCCAAGAAGAGAAGAAGCTGCATCACAGCCGCAATATGCTACTACCAGATGCTGCGGAATACAACCTAGACCAAACAAGCACGAGTCTGCTATCAATATGCTTTCAGGATTTCTTAAACAATTATCCTAACTCTGATAAAGAAAAGAGCAGAAGATGCGAACAAAAAATAGATGAGCTTACCCAAAGGCTAGAGACCAAATACTACGAACAAGCCAGAAGATACTTCAAAATGGCGGATTACAGAGCTGCCGTTACAGCATTTGAAAATCTGCTGGAAGACTATCCAAGCACAAAACTAAGACAAAAAGGTTTTTGAGCACATTATGAAAGCAAGTATGAGCTTGGGATGCACTCATCTATGATCTGAAAAAGATCGTTTAGAAAGTGCCATCGCTTTTTCAAAGGATGTAGAAAGAGATTACCCTGATAGCAATTCCTCAAAAAGAAGCAGCTTCTATGAGAGAAAAGCTATTAAAAGAATTGGATAGACACCTAAAAGTAATCGAAGAAAACGAAAAAGAAAGGCTGAATTCCTAGAAAAGCAAAAGAGAGGAAGAACTGAAAAAGAGAGAAAAGGAAGAAGGGAGAAATAAAGTTTTTGAATTTATTTTTATTTACTAAATTTGCGGAATAATTTTTGTAAAGATGAGAAACATTAAAGATATCAAAGCTGAAGTTAATACCATTACTTACGACAGAAGACAAAATAGAGGAAAAAGTAGGAAGTATCTACGAAGCTATTGTAATCATGGGAAAAAGAGCAGAGCAAATCAACTCTGAAATAAGAACTGAGCTGCATAACAAGCTTGATGAATTTGCTGTGCGCGATGCTTCTTTGGAAGAAGTTTTCGAAAATAGAGAACAGATAGAAATCTCTAAATACTACGAAAAATTACCAAAAACCTACATCTATCGCCATCAAAGAATGGCTGGATGGTGAGATTTATTTCAGAAAGACTGATAAATAATCTTTTATTTTATATTTATTTTATCAAAAAGTTGTAATGTCGTGAGTTACAACTTTTTTGTTTTTATTTTACTTAAATTTATTCCAAATTTTAAAACCTCATGGATTTATCAAAGATACTAATCGCAATCACGGGCGGTATCGCTGCCCTATAAAATCAATACTCTCGTAAGGATTTTCATCAAAAACAGCGCAGAAGTACAAGTTATCCTAACGCCGTCTGCAAAAAGAATTTGTGAGTCCTCTTACCCTATCCACCTTTATCTAAAAGAAAGGTATTCAGTGAGTTTTTCTTCACAAGATGGAGAATGGAACAGTCATGTAGATTTAGCTCTGTGGGCAGATGTAATGCTGGTAGCTCACCATGCCAACACTAGCAAAGATGGTGAATGGTATCTGTGACAACCTAATGATAGCCACCTATCTTTCGGCAAAATGTCCTGTGTTTATAGCTCCTGCGATGGATCTGGATATGTATATCCACCCTTCTACTGAGCGAAATCTAAAAACTTGCCGAAGAATAGTGGAAACATCATCATTCCTGCAGAAGAAGGCGAACTGCGCGAGCGGACTAGTAGGCAAAGGGCGAATGGCAGAAACAAAAACTATTTATAAAACTATTACTAATTTCTTTAATTCAGAACATCTTTAACTGGAAAAACAGTTCTTGTAACGGCAGGGCCCGACCTCTGAAGCCATTGACCCTGTGCGGTTTATCGGAAATCATTCCTCCTGGGAAAATGGGATTTGCCATCGCGGAAGAAGCCGAAAAAGAGGAGCCAGGTGATTCTCATTTCGGGGCCGACTGCACTAAACACTAACAAAAACATATCATTAGAAAAAGTAGAATTCCAAAAAGAAATGTACAATACTGTGTTCAGCACTTTGACAATACAGATATTGCTATAATGAGTGCTGCAGTGGCGGACTATACTCAAAAGAAATTGCCCAAGAGAAAAATCAAAAAGAATGATGAGAAAACATGACCATCACATTAGTCAAAAACCTGATATTCTGAAAAACTATGGGCGAGAAAAAGAAAAATCAATTTTTGGTTGGTTTCGCTTTAGAAACTCAGAGCGAAGAAGAAAAACGCAAAAGGAAAAACTGGTGCAAGAAAAACCTAGATATGATTGTACTAAACTCACTAAAAGACAGTGGCGCAGGATTTAAAAACGATACCAATAAAATCAAAATCATCACACCTTCGGAGCAGAAAGATTTTACTCTAAAATCCAAAGAAGATGTCATAAAAGATATTTTTGGATTTTGTAGAAGAACAATTACACATACTTAAAAGTATGTGGCTTTATTATAATTTATTAGCGTTTCATACTATTCTGCTCTATTGGCATCTTCCCATTGGTAAAAATTATCCAGTTCTTTTTGTCAGTTTGGAAAGCGCAATGTAAAAGTCCCAAAATCATCCAAAATACCGATAAAAGGAATAAAATCTGGAATAAAAATCCAAAGGTGACAGCATATAGATAAATATAAGCGCAGGGATAATTACGATGACTTATCCATCTTATATTCTCCTCTAAATGAAGACTTTATCATTCTAAAAATATCAGGAATTTTTAGTGAAAAACTTCTGTTTTTATAAACTTGATAAGCCATCTTAATCATTTTTATAAATATTTTTGATAATAAAGCAGCAAAACTCTTTGCCAAAGATTATAGTTTCTCTATAAGCTATGAACTGCGCTGACTATTCCAGTCGGCTCGCCCTTCATCTTTTTCTGAGTATCTGTCCATCTTTCCCAAGGATGAAAAGTCGTAGGAAAAACATCTATACTAAACTTCTCTGCTAAAGCGGCTCTTTCAGTAGATAAACAGGCGTAGTATAGCCATTTTTCTTGATAAAATCTCTCACTTTCTGTTCCTCATCCTGCATAGCAATGAGGGACAAATTCTATTTACCTGCTCTCGTAAAGGCTCTGGATAGTAGGAAACTCGGCTCTACAAGGCGGACACCAGCTTCCCAAAAAATTGAGAAAAATAGGTTTTCCTTTGAAATCAGACAAATTGGCATCTGGGACATTTTATTCCTTTAATTCACATTATATTCTGATTCCTATAAAGTGTTCCTATACTCTGCGACTCCTCCAATGAAGGTTTCATCAAGAAAGGTCTTTGGATAAATTCACGAACACCTGGCACAAAGAAAAATACCAATATAAATGCGTCAAATAGGATGTTACTCCATTGTTTTTAAAAAGTTTTTCATTTTTGATAATTTCTAATAATTTTTCTAATTCTTTTCCTGTGTGAGTCATATTTTATCCAATGGATATTTTCTAGTTTTCTAAGCCATGTAAGCTGTCTTTTGGCGTATCTTCGGGAATTTTTCTTTATTTCTGAAATTGCAAAATTCAGCTCCCACTCGCCTGAAAAATATTTGAATAATTCTGTATAACCCACTGTCTGCAAGCTGTTTTGTCTTTATATGGAATAAGATTTTTGCTTCTTCCAAAAGTCCATTCTGCCATCAAATCCACTCTTTGGTTAATTCGGTCATAAATAATCTCTCTGTCCGCAGAAACCTCAATTCTGACAACATCAAAACCTCTTTTTAACCAAAAGGATTTTCAATGTTTTTCCGTGTATGTTTTTTCCTGTCTGCCAGATAATATCCAAAGCCCTCATCAGTCTGCGTGGATTTTCCTTATCAACTATCTGATAATAAGCACTATCCGATTCTTTCAAAAGCTTTTTGCAAGGCTTCTAATCCACCCTCGCTGAAAAAGCTGTTCTAATCGTTTTTGATTTCTCTGGATTGGATTCTGGAAGATTGTTTCAATCCCTCTGCAACTGCCTTTTTCATACATTCCCGAACCGCCTACCAGCACTACATTGTCATACTTTTGGAAGAGCTGTTCTAATTCTTCCAAGGCATCTTTTTCATACTGCCCGATGGAATATTCATCCACCACACTGAGATTTCCTATGAAATGGTGTTTCACTTGGGCAAGTTCATCTTCTGTCGGTGCAGCCGTGCCAATGGGCATTTCGGCAAAAACTGGCGCGCATCACAGGATACAATTTCGGTTCCAAAATATTTCGCAATTGCGATTGCCACTTCGTTTTACCAATTCCCGTAGGGTCCTACCACAGAGTCTTTTTCTTCATTTAATTTTAAAAATAGGCCTCAAAGATATGGATTTTACTCATTTTGAGAATAAAATATTTTCTATGATGCCATTTGTTTTTCTATGGCTAAAAAGCTGTATATTTGTAACATTAAAACCAAAAATTTTAACATGAAAAGTAATGAAATTATTTCCCACAATAGAAGAAGTTTTTAGCAATCCATTGCCCATTTACAAAACTATATTTTTCCCACTGGTTACCATAAATTTGGGAGAAGACATGGACAAAAAGAAGGTAAGGTGCATTTTATTTCAGTTTTGGGTGATGCTTATCCTTATCTCATCAAAGATGGCGAGAGATTCGAATGGATTTCATTAGATTTGACTGGGATGGTACTCATTATCAATTTGATAATTCCGTAATCAATATGGAAGAAACAGCTCCACTTTTTAGAATGGTACGCCTCCATAGAAGAAGACCTACAAGCATAAATCTGAGTATCTAAAGAACCACTCATGGGAAGAAGCAAGGGATAGCCATTTGGAAAAATGAGAATAAAAACGAAGAAAAATCTCCCATGACCTCTATATGTATGCTGATATGCTACTGAGCTACTGGATCACCCGTGATAAATATCTGAAACCGGTCTTTTCATCCGTGATTATGGATACTATGGACTCAATGACCAAGTGAATAAGCCTGTAATCATCCTTAGTAAAACTGGCATAACTAACCGAAGCGATGAATTGGTCGGAAAAGTCTGTGGATACAACTATTTAACATATGGTGAAGATGAAATAAAAACTCTCCATCGATCGTAAGAAACAACAAATTATCCAAAAATTCTATTGGAGCTAAATCCTCTTTAATATTTTGTTTCTTGCATAATATGGCGTTTTATTTTAACTTTGCACAAACCTAAACGAATGTCTAAAAATAATACCAAATACATCTTCGTAACAGGAGGTGTAACATCATCATTAGGAAAAGGAATCGTTTCTGCTTCCCTCGGTATGCTACTGAAAGCCAGAGGATTTAAAGTTACGATACAGAAACTTGACCCTTATATCAACATCGACCCAGGGACACTGAACCCGTACGAACACGGCGAATGCTATGTCACCGAAGACGGCGCAGAAACAGACCCTAGACCTAGGGCACTATGAGAGATTCTTGGATACCAATACCAGCCAAAAATAATAATGTAACCACAGGAAGAATCTACCAAAACCGTAATTGAAAAAGAACGAAAAGGTGATTTTCTAGGAAAACTGTGCAGGTAATTCACACATTACCAATGAGATAAAAGAAGAATAAAAATTCTTTCTAATGAAGGCTACGATATCATCATCACTGAAATAGGTGGAACGGTGGGAGACATAGAGTCTTTGCCTTACATAGAGTCTGTTCGTCGCTGAAATGGGAGCTGGGAGAAAAACTCTATGGTGATTCACCTTACTTTGCTGCCTTATCTGGCTTCAAGTGGCGAATTAAAAACCAAGCCTTCTCAGCACTCTGTAAAGCATTGATGGAAAGCGGCGTTCAGGCAGATGTTTTAGTGTGCAGAACCGAACATACCATCACCAAAGACATCAGGTCTAAACTGCTCAATTCTGTAATGTAGCCATAGAAAATGTAGTGGAATGTAAGGATGTAGACACTATATACAGCGTTCCTATAGAGCTGCATCAGCAGAATTTTGACCAAGTGAGTTCTCTAAAGGATTAGGACTTCCTTACGACAAAGAACCTAATCTAAAAACTGGCAAAATTTCCTAAAAATATAAAAACCCTAAGAAAAACCGTAGAAATAGGGGCTTGTCTGGTAAATATGTTTCTTTTGCCAGATTCATACAAATCCATAGCCGAGGCTTTCATCCACGCAGGAGCATCAGAGGAAATAGATGTGAAGCTAAAATGGATCTACAGCGGTGACCTAGAAAACGGAAATGCAGAGAGCTCATCTAAAAGATTTAGATGGTATTCTCATCGCACCTGGTTTTGGTGACAGAGGAATAGAAGGAAAAATAACCAGCTGCAAAAATACGCCCGAGAAAACAAAATTCCATTATTAGGAATTTGCCTCGGAATGCAGATTATTACGATAGAATTTGCAAGAAATGTATTAGGTTTTTGAAAAAGGCGAATAGTATGGAATTTGATGACAACTCGCCTTACCCTGTTATCAGCCTGATGGAGGAGCAAAAGATGTAATAGACAAAGGGAACTATGCGTCTGAGCGCTTGGAAATGCGAATCTAAAAACCAAACACTAAAATTGCTGAAATCTACAATGCAGAGCTGATTTCGGAAAGACATAGACATAGATATGAATTTAACAATGACTACATAGAAGATTACGAGAAAAAAGGACTATCCCTTCTGGATTCAACCCAGAAACCCACCTTGTAGAAGTAGTGGAACTCAAAGACCATTCTTTCTATGTAGGCGTGCAGTACCACCCAGAGTACAAAAGTACGGTGGCATCTCCATTACCCTTTGTTCATTTTGCTTTCATAAAAGCATCTGCAAACCATAAAAATAATTTTATGTGTCAATAGCCCTTTTTAACCTACGAGTTAAAAGGGTTTATTTTATTATTATTTCTAATAAAAATCACAACTTATTTTCTGATGAAATAAATCTTTCTCACTAATTTTGTTTATCTTTGTCGGCAATAATTTTTAAACTACAAAAATGCAGAATAGTAACAGAGGATTTGAAAGAAGCCGGTTATCAATATGGTTGTCTTTGCTGGATTTATTTTAGTGGTATCGTTTCCAGTATTCTAATAAAAATGACAAGAAAAAGAGGCTGAACAACAAGTAAAAACCGAACAAACTGAAAAATCGTAAAAGCAGTCGCTCTCATAATGGAGAAAATCTGTTCTCAAAAATGACGAGCTTACATTGGAAATTTCTAACCTTGGAGGGCAGATTTCTTCGGTAGAATGAACCAGTACAACTCTTATGACAGAACAGACAAAAATAAACCTCTGTATTTATTCAATAACGAGAACTCAAACTACGGTTTACTTTTAAAGACAAAGCTGGCAAATTAGTAAGTACCAAAGATTTGACCTTTACTCCCGTCAGTAAGTGGCAATATGGTAACTCTACAAGCACAGCTGGAATCTCACATGATTCAGTTCATCTATACTTTGACACTATACCGTTGATTTCAAGTAAAAACAGAAGGACTTCTAAAGTAACTAATGATAACAAAGCTGAGTTTTCTTGGGATTACCAAGCTTTGACAACAGAAAAGAGTGGGAACTCAGCAGCAGGGCTACACGGAGTTCGTTTATTCATTTGACAACTATTCCAGCTATGATTACTGATGGAAGAGGAGAAATGGAGGAAACCGAAGAAACACTAGACTGGATCGGTGTGAAAAAGCCAGTTCTTCACGACTGTTTTTGAGGCTAAAAACGGACTTACACAGTCTACAGGGAAGCCAAGAACCAATAGACAAAGGCGATTATCTAAAAACTTTCAACTATAAAGCTGAAGTGAAAATCTCTCTGGAAACAAGGAGTTTAACGAAAGTTTCTCTTGGTATTTTTATGCCGTTAGATTTTAGATTTACTTAAAAGCTATGATAAAACTTTTGATGGAATCTTTGCCGCTCGGCTGGTCATTCATCAGAACTATCAATGTTTGGTTCTTTATCCCTATTTATGAATTTATTCAAAAATCATTTAGGACTTACGGCTGGTTGGGCTATTTTAGTGCTGACTATCATGGTTAAACTTATCCTATCGCCTATCATGTTCAAACAGCACAAAGCTGAGTGCGATGATGAGAGTAATCCGACCTGAAGTAGATGCTGTAAATGAAAAATACAAAGATGCTGACCCACTGAAAAACAACAGGAAGTATTGGCGGTGTATAGAAATGCGAGTCAATCAGCTGGCGGGATGTATTCCAGCCCTTATGCAGGTGCCTATTTTCTACGCGTTATTCCGTTTCTTCCCGAATTATATCGATTTCCGGGGCAAGAGCTTCTGGTCTCGTAGAGGATTTACTCTTCATATGATGATATCAACAAGATTCCATCTAACTTCCTGGAATAGAATTATTTGAGTATTTTTGCGGTGGCGTGTACGGTGGTTATTTTAATCTACACTATCATGACTTCTGAAACATGCGAGCACCAAGACAAGAAGGAATGCCAGACATGAGACCTCTGATGTACATTTTCCCTGTCACATTTATGTTCTTCCTGAACTCTGCTGCATCTGGGCTTTCTTGGTACTATTTTGTATCAAATGCGCTGAACATCGTGATTGTACTTGTCATCAAACACTTTATCATCGATGAAAAGAAAAATTCACGCTCAGATTCAGGAAAAGCTAAACCTACAAAGAAGGGCGATTCCAAAGAAAAATGCGTGAGCTGATGGAACAAGCACAAGAACAGAAGAAGGAACAGCAGAAAGAGCAACAAAAACAACAGAAAAACAACAAAAATAATTTTAATTATTTATAAAAATAGCCTTCAGCATTACTCTCAAAAAAGAAAATGTTGAAGGTTTTTCTTTTGAATTATGAAAAAAGTAATCATCATCGGAGGAGGCGCTTCGGATTTTTACCGCTGCAAATATTGGATACTAAATTATACGATGTCACTATTTTAGAACAAAAATTCTGATGTCCTGCAAAAAGTAAAAATCTCAGGCGGCGGCAGATGCAATGTTTCCCATGCCTGTTTTGACCCGAGAGAACTTGTGCAATTCTCCCTCGTGGTACAAAGAACTCCTCAGCGTGTTTACAAAATTCCAGCCTGGGGACACCATGAATTGGTACGAAGAACACGGCGTAGCCTCAAAATAGAAGATGACAACCGATATTTTCCTGAAAAGCAACTCATCACAAAGCATCATAGACTGCCTTGTCAATGAAATGCAGAAGAAAAATGTAAAAATACTTACCAAACAGATCGTTACCGAGATTCTGCTGCAGGAAAACGGATATAAAATCCATACCACAGACCAAAATTATTTCATGGATTATGTGGTATTCAGCACAGGAAGTTCACCGAAAAGCATTTAAAATATTGGAAAAACTTGGTCATCAGATTGTCGCGCCTGTTCCGTCTTCTATTTACATTTAACATTAAAATGAATACTGAAAGATCTCATGGGAACGAGTTTTCAGTATGTAGATATTGAAATTCCCAAAATTCAATTTAGAAGAGTCCGGTTCTCTGCTCATTACCCACTGGGGACTGAGCGGCCCTGCAATCCCCAAAACTATCAGCATGGGGGAGCAAGAGAACTTGCAGGCACTAAAAATACCAGTTTGAAATCATCGTCAATTTTCATCGGAACAGCTTCAGAAGATGCTTTTGGAAATATTTAGAAATTTCAAAGAAATGAACCGAAAAATCCATTGGTCAAGCCAAGATTTTTGATATTACTAATCGTTTTTGGCAAATAGAATTTTATTCGTTTCTGGAATTGATACTAACTAAACAAATTAGTCAATATCAACAACAAAGAAATGCAGAAAATCATAGAAAATCTGTGCTGCTGCCGGAACGAATGTGACAGGAAAAAGCACTTTCAAAGAGGAGATCTCGTCACGGCGGGCGGTCGGATCTGAAGGAGATGGATTTCAAAAACCATGAAAAGCAAAAACTGCTCCAATTTCTACATCTCTGGCGAGGTTCTCAAACATCGATGCAGTTACTGGCGGTTTCAACTTCCAAGCGTGCTGGAGCGAAGGCTGGCTGATTGCTCAGGATTTAAACGCTGTGAACTAAGTTTTTTGTTTTTGATTTGAAAGGACAAAAATCAGCACCATGTTTAATATTATCAAATAAAAACCGACTCTCAGCTGGTTAATATCTTTCATAAATTCCAAAACATAAAACCACACCACTGAATCTAACAACAAAACTATGTTAATAATAGACAAAGTCCTTATTAACATAGTTTTATTGAATATCTGAACCTATAAACATTAATATCACTAAAAATAATACAAGCGGATATACATATAAAAGGAGAAAACTCAAAAATCCTCTATCATGTTCGTTTCAAAGCTAAAATAAACCGCTTCATAGAAGTTATACACTATATCCCTGATTATCCAGAATAAGCTCTGGTTTAGAGAGCGTTTGGCTTTCTTCAAAGTGTCCAATACAAGAGTGTCGATTGGGCTTCTGTATTATTCTGCACCGAAATAGCTGTTTCAGCCACGACTTCTGATTTCTTCTCTACGCCAGAACACATCTTTAAAAACGGCAGGGAAGAAAAATCAAAAAGTTGAGGAAATTAAGCCTCTCAATTTTTATTATATTGTTCATTTTATGGTTTAAAAATCCTTTTCTTGGAAGGTTTTTGCACCTTTATCTTTTTCGGATAAAATGATATCAGACATTGGAAGTTTCCAGTCTATGCTCGAGCTCTGCATCATTCCAAATGATACCGCCTTCGGATTCTTTATTATAAAAATTATCACATTTGTAGGCAAAACCGTCAGTCGGACTCAGCACCGAAAATCCATGAGCAAAATCCTCTCGGAATGTAGAACTGCAGCCTGTTTTCGGCGCTAAGCTCCACACCGAACCAGCTGCCCAAAAAGTAGGCGAATCTTCCCGCAACCACCTGCAACATCCCAGACTCTTCCCTCCTGACAAGACACCAGCTTTCGCCTGAGCCATATCTCCTTTCTGTAAATGCAGTCCGCGAAGAACTCCGTAAGAGGACTTGGAAACATTATCCTGAACGAAATGCCCGTTCATCCCTGTCAGCTGTTCAAATTTTTCTGTTCATTAAATTTTTCATAAAAATATCCCTCTGTCATCTTCAAAAAGCAGTAGGTTCTATGATATAACGTTTTTAGTGGCGTTGATTTTACTTTCATAACATGTTCTCAATTACATTTTTATTCTCTCCAAATCTTCAGCTGTCAAATTAGATCCCGAAGGCAGGCAAAGCCCATTATTAAATAAATTTTCAGCTACATTTCCCCATAATACGCGCATCAGCAAAGACAGGCTGTAAAATGCATCGGCTTCCATAGTGGGCGGCTTTCTATATTTTTCTTCTTGTAGTTTCAGACGAAGCTGCTCTCTGTCAAAAGCCTGTTTTTCTGCGCATCGATTGTGATGGCAGAAAGCCAGTGATTAGAGAAAAAGTCTGAATTTGGCTCTGTAAACAGCTCTATTCCGTCTATATTTTTAAATATTTCTTGATAGAAATCATGATTTTTACGGCGTTGAGAAATCCTTAAATCAAAACTTCCATCTGCCCGCGCCCTATTCCAGCCGAGATATTGCTCATTCTATAGTTGTAACCTATCTGTGAATGCTGATAATGTGGCGCATTGTCTCTCGCCTGAGTGGATAGAAAAACTGCTTTATCCTTGTGTTCCTGTGTTTTGCATACCAGCGCTCCTCCTCCAGAAGTGGTTATTATTTTTGTTTCCATTAAAACTTAAAAAGATATTTCTCCAAAAGTTCCGCACTTTCTCCCTTTGTATGAACTTCGAGAGCCTCTGCTGCATCTTTCTACCACTGGGATTTCATATCGGCTGGCAACTTCTATGATTTCATCCATTTTTTTGCAGGCATCCCATACAGATGAACCACTATAACGCTTTTTGGCTCCTTTGGCTATTCTATCCTTAATGGCTGTTTCAAAGCCACAGGACACATATTCCATGTTTCAGGCTCTGAATCCACAAAAACAGGCGTAGCTCCTTGATAAACAATAGGATTCGCCGATGCCGCAAATGTAAAACTTTGGCAACAACCTCATCTCCTGCCTTTACTCCTAAAATAACAAGTGCCAAATGCAAAGCTGCTGTCCCGCTGAAACTGCCGCAACTTTCACATTTTCAGAAAGGTATTGTTCTAAATCAGTTTCAAAATTATTCACATTCGGCCCCAAAGGCGCTACCCAGTTTTGGTCAAATGCTTCGTTGATGTATTTTAGTTCGCTTCCGCCCATATGAGGAGAGGAAAGCCATATTTTAGGTTTCATAACTATCTCTTTACTAATTATTATACTTTATTATTCTTGCTGGACTGCCCACAACTACTGCAAAAATCAGGAACATCCTTTATGACCACTGCTCCAGCGCCTATCTGTGCCCATTTCCTATCTTAACGCCCTGAATAACAGAGCTCCAATTCCCACATGTGTTCCCTCTCCCACTTCTACATTTCCTGCCAAAGCTGCATTGAGGAGATGTGCAAAATCCGAAAATTTTATAATCATGCTCCAAAACTGCACCAGTATTGATGATGCAGTGTTTGCCTATCTCTACATTTCTGATTGACCACTACATTTGCCATGACAACTGTCCCTTCTCCTATTTTGGAATGAACCGAAATGGCAGCTGTCTTATGAACGGCGATTTGGTACTGAAATTTATATTTCTCAGAAATCTATTGGTATTGTTTCCCACAGAAATGATGGCTGCTTTATTTTCTCCTATCTGACTGCTGTGCTCCACACCGATACCGAAAAATATTATCTGTTCTGGGATTGTCATCATATATTTTCTCCACCTGCACGCCATTTCCCTCAAAATATCTATAATTACTTTTTGCGTGTCCGCTTGCTCCAAATAATATCATCTCGTATTTCCTTTTAAATTCCTCTGATGTAGCCTGTCCCTGTTCGTTAATCCTTCTGATTTTCACAACCTTTAACACAGTCATTATCAGTATTTTAACATCTAATAAAAACTAACATTATCTACATACCAAACATCGTATTCAAATTTCTTTTCCCAGCTTATGCTGTTACGCCCATTGACCTGAGCCCATCCCGTGATGCCTGGTTTGACCTCATTTCTTCGGCGCTGAAAATCATTATAAAGCTCCAAATACTGCGGTAAAAAGCGGTCTTGGCCCTACAAGAGCCATATCTCCTTGATGACATTCAGCAACTGTGGAATTTCATCCAAAGAAGTCTTACGGACAAAACTGCCTATCTTGGTAAGCCTGTCTGCATCTGGCAGAGATTTCCGTTTTCGTCCTTTTTGTCAGTCATGGTTTTAAATTTGATGATTTTAAAAATCTTCCCATCCTTCCCTGGACGAAGCTGAAAAAAAGAACGGCTTCCATCATTTGCAAAACAAACCTATCGCAACCAGCACAAAAACAGGGACTTAAAAAATAAAAATCCCACAAGTGCAAGCACAAAATCTATGGCTGGTTTAATAAAATTTTTATACATATCTAAAAACTGACTTTAAACACTTTGTAACAGACCTTCATACTCCTCCAAAAGGGCATTCCAAACCACAGACTGCTCATACTCTGTTTTCTATCATTCTGCGGCTGTTTTCCTTTTAGTTTAGTATATAAATTTTGTCTTTTTGCCAAAGTTAGCATCTTTTAATTTTTCTACATTTTTAGACGGAATGATCAGCCCATTTTTCTCCTTCTATAATGATTTCGTTACAGCCATTGATATCAGAAACGATGCTCAGCAGTCCCATAGCTCCTGCCTGCATCACCACATTAGGAAATCCTCGCGGTAGCTCGGAAAAAAATGAGTGCATCAGCAATGGCAAAAAGGAACGGACATCCTGCTGAAAGCCCACAGAAATGATATCTTTATTTTGATTTATTTCAGCCAAAGTTTCTGGGTTTAAAGGGTCTAAATCATTCTCCAAACCTCCCACCAAAAAGAAGTTTTATACCTGCTGGTTCATTATTTTCTGCTGCCTGAAGCTGGGAAAATGCTTTTATCAGTTCGTTTATTCCTTTGTCGCTGACAATTCTTCCCACAAACACAAATACAAAATCATCAGGCTGAATGTTCAATTTCTCTCTAAGCGTAACCCTTTTCTATTTCAGTTACTTGCGTCTGGACTAAAAATGTAGTGTCTATACCATTGGAAGAACCATTGGCGATGATTTTCAGCTTGTTACTTTGGGTAAAATTATTTTTGCAAAATAAAATCATACAAACCTTTGGAATTGGGATAAACCCTTGTAGCAGAGCTGTATGTGAGCTTTTCCACAAAGTTTAAAATCTTTCTTTTAGTTCCTGTCGCCTCCATCAAAGGCAGTCCTGCCACGGTATGCAGACGATGCGGCACTCCTGCTAATCTCGCTGCCAGCATCCCCTATAATTCCTGCTTTGGGCGTATGGGTGTGGACTATCTGTGGTTTTTTTCTTTTCTCAAAAATTCCACATTTCCCAAAGCGATTTCAAATCTCTGAAAACGGCGTTATCTTACGAGACATAGTGATAGCCTCCACTGCAATCCTTCATTTTCATGAACTTCTCTTAGCTCCTCCCCTTCGGAAGAAACCCTTTTCACATCAAATCCATTAGAAGCCATAAACCGCAACTGCCCCTTTAAAAAGCACTTTTAAAAGAAAGCGGCACGGTGGTTATACGAATGAGTTTTTCAAAAATATTTTATTTCTTATTTGGTTGCTAAATATGTGTTTTTATACCACTTTTGGAAACAATAAAAAGTCCAGATTTTAAAAGGAATTGTCCTCCACAGAATTCAAGTGGTTGAGAACAATTTTCTTAATATTCTGAATATCAAATATATCCTGCTCTTCAAGGAATTTATCATCTATATAGCTCAAAAGCTCACTTCTCATCCCTTGTCTTAGCCAGTCTCCGACAGGAACTCCGAAGCCTTTTTGAGACTTTTTCTAAAAACTGTTCTGGGAAATTCGTTTTCAAAAGCTTTTTCAGAATCATTTTCTTGTTATTTCCTTTCAGCAGATACTCATCTGGAAGGCTCAGGGTGTAATTCCAAATCTCTCTAGTCAGAAACGGAGCCCTGCATTCGATAGATGCCAACATACTGTTCTATCCACTTTTACAATCATATCCCCTTCTAAGCTTATCATTTTATCTACATTCCTAAAATCTGTGAGATTTTTAGGATTTGGGATTCTTTGCTGATAATATGCCAAAGATTTTTGACTCTGTCTTTTTCATTGAGATAAATGGACATTTCCTTGTCCGTGAAACCTAATTTTTATAATGTTATAAAAAGGAATGGTCATAATCTATTGAGTTTAAAGCCTTTCTAACTTTAAATTTTAGTCCTCGCTCATCTCCTTTTTGTTTGGTCAAAGCGTTTGCTACTTTCAGCACACTTTGGTGTAAAAATCTGGGAACCAGACTTGTATATTTTTGGTTAATCCCTCCGATTAAATATTTATTATACCCTCCGAAAACCTCATCGCCTCCATCTCCTGTAAGGGCAACTTTCACATAATCAGCTGTTTTAGAAGCAACTATATAACTCGGAAGAGCTGATGAATCCGCAAAAGGCTCATCAAAATTCAGCAGAATCTCATCCAAATGGGCAGTCAAATCCTTTCTCGGAAATCACGAATTCATGGTGGTTACTGCCGATAAGATTCGCCACTAGCCTTGATTTTATCGGTTTCATCAAAAGATTTTTATCAAAACCAATGGAAAAAGTATCTATTTTACTATCGGACTGCTTTGATAGACAAAGACTTATAATAGAAGAATCCACCCTCCCGATAGGAAAAGCCCCCAGCGAAACATCTGAAACACTGCGAGGCTCACACTTTCTTCAACTAATTTTCTGACATTTTTCTTAGCTTCATCAAAACTAACTTTGCTGTTTTTCAATATTTTTCCGAATGGATTTCATGAATTTTAAGAGCATTAGTATTTACATCGTATTCTATGAAACTGTTGGACTCTAACTTACTGATTCCCTTATATATAGTAAAAGGCGCAGGGATATAAGTCAGCTGAAAAATAGAGATTCAACCCCGTGTTGTCAATTTCTGGTTTTTTTATCCAAAACGGAAATAATGGTTCAGCTCCGATGCCCAGATTAAGCCTTTTTCAGAATGCTGAGTAATGCAGTGGTTTGTCACCGAAGAAATCCCGAGCGATGAAAAATTTTGCCCAAAATTTTTATCATAAATAGAAGAAACAAACACGCCGTCAAGCATCTTAAAAAGCATCTAAACCAAAACATTCATAGAGTTTTTAGCACGACTTCCGCAGGAGAAGAAGTATGAAAACAAAACCTTTCTGAACGAGTGTTTTTCAGTTCTTCGGAATTGTAAATCTGACCATTAAAAACAATGACCTTGCTCTTATCTTCGGTAAAAATCGGTTGTTTCCCCGTGGATAAATCAACAATGGAAAGCCTTCTCATGGCGAAAAGCTATCGTTTTGTCTTCCAAATGTTCCACGAAAAACAATCTTCATCAGGCCGCGATGAATGATTTTTGGTTCATTTTTACCTATAATACTCTGAACATCTGTGTTTTCTGCATTTTTATACACCAGCCCATTGATACCGCACATAATCTATATATTGTTTTTAATAGTTCTACATATTTTTGCCCCAAACTTGGTAAGAATAGCTCTCTTCAGCTCTTTTTCTCCCTGCCTGTCCCATTTTTGGCGAAGTTCAAAAACTCTCCAGCAGAAGGGATAATTTTTTTCATACCATTCGTCCTCGCTCTCCGCTGTGAAACCTACATCACTGGTCACAATATCCCTATTCGCAGGCAGTGGAGATGCCACCACGGGAATACCGCTCGCCATGTATTGGATAAGTTTGAAACCGCATTTTCCCATTTCCCAATAGCTGTTTTCCAAGGGGCATGATGCCTATGGTACTCTCTGCCAAGTCTTTATTTTCTGTTTGAGCACTCCAGTTCTCAAATTTAGTTTTAATTCTTTTTATCCAGCTCTACTTTTTCCGCCGATAACTTTTTAGGGTAAAATCATATTTTTCGGAAAGCCTTCCGAGGGCTTTGTCCACCAGTTTAAAATGCTTCGTCGTAGAAGGAGAACCCATCCAGACTATTTCCTTGGCATCGTTTTCTTTCTGAAGGCTGTAAAGAGGATATTTATCTAAATCTATTACCGTCGGAAGATAAATGTGTTTTTCCCTGAAATTCAGAAATATACCAATGATTTCCCACGGTGACAAATTTTGGCTAATTTCATCAGCTCTGGGATTTTGTTCTGTAAACTCGTTCCTGCATAATTTGCAGAAATATTATCATCAAAAATCAAGGCTGAAAGATTTTTATTTTCTTTAAAAAGAACAATTCCAAACCTAATGGAAGTTTTGGGAAAAAGCTCATATTCTATGACCACATGGTCGTATTTCTTTGCATGGAAAAACAGATAAAAAAACCCTTTTTACCGTACACCAGAGCGCCACCATATTTTTCATCAAAACATTACCATGCAGGTATCTGAAATACAAGTCATTAAACAGCGGCGAATAGACAGCCTCCACGCCCTCTTTCTCAAACCATTTTTGTAATTATAAGAACGATAGCGAGCTGGCACCTTTGCGTGTGTATTTAGTCAGGAATAGAATTTTTCATAGAATGATTTTCTGCTACGATAAAAAATAAAAATTAAGAAAAATGGGAATATCATTATTTTTCTGTCTCATCGAAATCCCAAAAGTTAGCAAGTGTATAAGCCAAAGGAAGCGTACATGCCAATATGATTCCTATATAACTCCACAAGATATAGTTTGTCTTAATTTTTATCAAAAACAAACCTCTGATGATGATGAAAAAGATGTACAGCCAAACTAAATTTTCCAAAGCCGACACCAAAAACATTGGGTTTCTAGCTTCAAAAACAAAAAGGTCTGAACATGTAGCTGAACCATTTTTACGACTAAATTACTGTCTTTCAGGTCTATTCTCGCCCTCCTTCTACATTGGCATTCATAGAACTCTGTAGTTTTCCTTCTATATCGCTGATAGTTGGTAACCGCTATTTCCTTTAAAAAGAAAGGAATAAGGAACAGCAAAACCCTAAAACAAGCCCAGCAAAAACGAATTTGGTCTGTGTTTTTATCTTTTTATTGGTGAAAACATAGCTGACTCCTCTCCTACTAATACGAAAAATAAGAACATGCAGCCTGATAAATCCTATCAACATCAATGGCAAAATATAACGACTCCTCGGTTTATCAAAATAAATATTGTAACACAAGCAGCACATAGCATAGAACATAAGGGCATCTTTCCAAGAGAAACCGTCCAAAAAGTGTGTTCCTATCAACACAAGAGTAAATAAGACACATTATATTTTTCTATCCGTAAGGTCTATTATGACATCAAATAATTTCAAACATCCTAAATAAGAAATGAAAGACTAAAAACATCCTAAAAAGACAACTGGAAGCCACTGAACCAGCATGTAATTCAAAAAGACAATAAAAAGAAGTTCCATTGGAAAGATAAGACAATCCCCAGTCAGTTATAGATACAGACTCGGAATAATAATGTTTGGCATCCGCTACGCTACCGAGAATGAAGCCATACGAAGCAAATGTGATAATGAAATGCACCAATCCCATTACCAAAGAAAAATGCCTATGAGTTGATTTTAGTATACACAGAAAACTGTTTTAATATATAAAAACATACAACAATATCAGAACATAGTCCAATATGTTAGTTTTCGCTGTATATAGATAATGTACTCATTTTTGTTTGTAATCTTAAAATCAAGAAAACCAGCATCTGTATAGGAGACACTACAAACCATATATTTCATCCCAAAAAGAATAATCAGTAAAAACAACCCCTATACCACTGTATCATCAGATTTTTTAACAATATATTTACTTCGTTTTTCTTCAAATACCCCAATGTAACCATATTTCACAAAAACTGCCAATACAGAAACTACAAGGTAAGAAATAGCATAAACTATATCCAAAATCCGTTTCGCCATGCCAAATCAGCATATAAACACAAAGAGCAACCCTGCCAGCCCCACTCCATAAAGCATCAAAAGCCATTTGTATTTGTCCAAAACCGCTATCAGCCCTTCCCTGCTTTCTATAATCAAATACGGTGCGTACAAAAAGGACAACGAAACCAAAACTCCTGAAACCAGCTCTGGGAATTTGGATAAAAATAAAATCTGCTGAATATCCTGCCCGCAATCCCAAAAACACCAATAAAACAGCTCCAAGTGAAATGATGATTTGGTCTATTTTAAACAAACTAAAATTCAAAATCTGCTGAATTCCTAAACTAAACGGAACTTCCAGTTTCATCAGTTCCATATTTCTCAGCCTTCTTCTTTTTCATAATGAAAACCCACGAAAGCAAAAACCTCAGAAAAAATACACACTACATACAGCGCTATCATCTGCCCATAGCTGTATTCAAAGAAAAGCGAACTGACAAGAAGAACTCCAAAAAGAGGATAAGCCGCTATATTCGAAAAAATGCATAGTTATAGTGCTTCATCACATTCATCTGGACAATAGCCACCACACTATAAACATCGAATACTATCGTGCAGAGAATAACAAGCGCATAGGTATAATCATACATTACTGCATAAACACCTGCACACAGAATGGATAATAGAATTCCTGATGTATTCAGTGGGTCATACACACTATTGGAATCTCTATCATCTTTTGCAAAAACCAAACTATCCAGCCCGTATTTGGAAATCGTAATTCCTATTATCTGAAACTGAATAAAAAGCAATATCTTGACAGACAGCTCATTAGATATATAATCAAAACTTTCCCTGAAGACAGCAGCACAAATCCCAACGAAGTCAGCAATCCCGACCCTAGTAATTTGACTATTACAGGGAAATATTGTTTATACTTATCTATTATCGCTATTGTACGCCGATACATAAGCTGTCATTTACCACCTTCTACTTCTACTGATGATATGCTTTATTTTTTGTTTTTAAGCCTGTCAAACCAAGTTTTTCCCTCGGTATAATAGCCATAGCCATACTTGTTTCTATATCCAAAATTGCTCTTCTCCACATCATTAAGAACGAGATCCTACATTTTTGATTTTTCCTTCTCTGATATTCTTATTCGTAAAGTCTATCAATGCTTTTTCTGAGTATTCAGAACGCATGATAGATCGTAGCATCTGCTAAATTAGCAAGCTAATAGCGTATCTGTCACAAAGCATCAATGGTGCTGTGTCTATGACAATATAGTCGTATTTCTTTTTCAGTTCAGCCAATAGAAGTTCGTATCTTCCATTCGTTAGAAGGTCGGCTGGATTTGGTGGAATACTTCCAGAATAAATCACATCTAAATACGAGTCAGAATCATATTTATGTATGATGCTTTCTATGGTTGTTTCATCATTATACAAGAATTCTGTAAGCCCCTGCCACGCCTTTTTCTTGCTTTTTATTATACCTCTGAAGCGTGGATTTCTAATGTCGGAACCTATCAAAATCACCTTCGCCTTGGCGTGGACAATGTCTTCGCTAAATTAACAGAAGTAAAGGTTTTTCCTTCGCCATTTACCGTAGAGGTCACAAAAACCACCTTTCCTTCATCTTTTTAGGAAGAATAAAGTTCATATTGGTAACCAATAATCGAGGCTTCCGCAATCAAGGACGAATCGTTCATTCCTACCAGCTCGGACTGGCCTTTTTCACTTTCGGCAACTCTGCTAAAAACAGGCGTAGAAGAAAGTCTCTCTACATCTTGCTTTTGTCTTTATCTTGATATTTAAAAGTTCTTTGATGTAAATAAAGCAAACGGAATGATCAAACCTAAAGCAACGCTCCCATCAATATTATAGGCTTTTAGGAGATACTGGCACATCAGAAGAATACGCCTCATCTATCACTTTGCTTTATCGCCTGTGATGGCTAGTGAAATGGCAGATTCCTCTCTCTTTTGTAGTAATAATAGATACAGCTGCTCTTTAATCTGCTGTTGTCTTTCTATATTTCTGAATAGCTTTTCTCTATATTCGGCAGTTTAGAAATTTTCCCATTTGCTCGGTTTTTGCTCCATTTTGAAGCTCAGAACTTGCTATTTTCAAGCTCATTTTTAGTCTTTTGTAGACTCTGCATAATGGAAGCTTTCAGCTCATTAAGCTGCTGAGAGAGATTAACTACCGCAGGGTGATTTTCCGTCGCAGATGCCAATAATCTGTCTCTTTCTAAAACCAAACGGTTATAAGATTCTATCCCCGCAGAAGCCGTAGGGTCTGTGGTCCTACTGCTGACGGCAGCACCTGATACGCTCCTCTTTATTAAGATAGCCTATCATACCATCCACCATCTGCGCCTCAGCATCTATATCAAGCTGTTTAGCTCTGGACTGGGCGCTAGTTTCCAAATTAAGTTTGGCTTCTACGCCTATGTCTGTCAGCTGGTTCTTTTTCCTTAAACCTTTCCTTCTCATTTTCAACACTTTGCAAGCTCACTGGATATCACCTCGATACGCCCTTCGATGAACTTCATTGTTTCTTTTGACTGAGAGTTTTTATCACTGATTGCATCTTGGTTGTACGCCACCACCAGATTATTTGATGATGTCTTTGGCTTTATCCACATTAGGATAATTCATAGACAGCCCCACTATGGTCGCTATCCTTATTAAGCAGACCTACGCTCAGCATTTTTCTGCAACTGAACGACACGAGCTTCTTTTGACAAGATAGAAAGGACAATTCCCCCAAAGCACCAGCTTTATGGGTCAAAATCTTTATTTTTAGTAATGATGATATGTGGCATACGGCAGGCTTATCAGCTTGTTAAACCCTCCTGTAACTTTCGTTGTCTAACTCACTAGAAGACAATGTAATCACATCGCCATCTATCTCTATTTTTACATTTTTCTTGAGGAAATACTGCATTCTTTTTCATTAACTACATTTACAAAAATGGAGTACGTATCTCCATAAAGCTCTTTTACTCTTAAATTTATCACTAGAATAAACTGCCACTTGCAGATTTTTGCCTTCTACAACGGCATTCATCAGTTTTTGGATTTAAAAATTTCTATCTCATTGTCTATACTATTAGAACTCATCCCTCCCAGCTTTTGATAAATCCATAAGCAAATCTGCATCTACACTAGAGCTTGATGAGTTTTTGCTTCTTTTACCAGCACGGAAGACTGTATCTGATAAACATAAGTTTCTGTTCTAAGGTACAGCAATGCGCTACCAAAGCGAATAAAGCAGAGAACAAAACCATTTCCAATTCTGTGTATATGGTTTTTATCAGTTCTATGATGTCTACTTGGTGCTTATCTGCATTGGGATTAGAATATTTTGATGAATGTTTTATTACCCATTTCTGATGTTTAATTATTTAAGAACCAATGCTAAAATTGTCACGATGATAGACTGCTATCGATATATAAATCGTCGTCTGAGGACAAATGAAGCGGAATTTTTCTTGGCATTATTAGGAGTTACTAGACCACATCATTTTTGTTTCAAATGATAGTAAGGAGAATTGATAAAATTAGCATCTGCAAGGTTGATATGGGCTTGTGTTCTTACTCCATCCTGCTCTCTTACTACTAAAATATTATCTCTTTTCCCATAAATGGTCAAATCTCCTGCCAGCCCCAAAGCTCCAAGCAAGGGTCGTCTTTCCATCTGGGATAAGATATTCCCCCAGGTTTATTCACTTCCCCAAGCACCGTTACACGATAATTAGCAAAACGAACGCTCACCGTAGGGTCTATGATATATTTTTTCAGTTTCTTGGTCAGTTCATCTTTCAAGGCTTCCACTGTTTTTCCAGTAGTACTTATTCTACCCAAAACAGGGAACTCTATGTATCCATCTGAATAAACAGTATAAGTAACGCCTGATACAGAGGTCTGGCCAGAAGCCGGCATATTAGTATTAGGCTGAGAATAGTTCACTTGTGATTTATTGATATCTGTCGCCACACCTTGGTTGGAAAGGCGCTGTGATGCTCATATCCTTTTGCTGTCACATATATCAAAAGCAGGTCGTTAGGCTGTATGGTAGACTGCACATTTTTCTGAGATGCCTCTTTGCTATCTGCTCTATATTCTGCATATAGGCTATTTCTTTTTGATTTTTGGCAAGAAGTTAAAGCTAAAAAGTGTGGTTATTACCAAAAATATCTTCGTTTTCATCTCTGTCAATATATATTATTGCAAACTATACCTTATTACAATTAAGACTAATCTAACTGCTGGTAAATAGAATTGTTTACTCTTAAACTCTTTCACGATTTCCTTCAGAGTCCCAACTACTTCTATCTTATTGCTTTCTGGCTAGATCGTATATTTTTCTGGGTTAGTGTATTTATTTTCTCAAAACTCCATAGTCTCATCCTTAGAAATCATTATTTTCTCATGATGTGTCAGCAGTGTTTTCGTTCCATCACTCAGTAGTTCTTCATAAAGTTTTTCCCCTGGACGAAGCCCTGTATATACTATTTTGATGTCTATCTGGCTCAAAAACCAGACAGCCTTTATCATTCTCTCTGCCAAATCCACTATTTTCACAGGGTTCTCCCATATCAAAGACAAAAATCTCCTCCCACACCCATAGTTCCTGCCTGAAGAACCAGCTCGCACGCCTCTGGAATAGTCATAAAGTATCTCACAATATCTGGGTGGGTAATCGTGATCGGCCCGCCTTTTTCTCATCTGTGAAATATGGGATAACTGAACCATTAGACCCCAGAACATTTCCGAAAACGAGTGGTCACAAACTTAGTCGTATTCCCTGGTTGGTTTTTGAAGTGCCTGTACAAACAATTCAGCCGCTCTCTTGGATGCTCCCATTACATTGGTAGGATTTACCGCCTTGTCCGTAGAAACCATCACAAAAGGTATCCACTTTGTATTTACTTGCGAGAAGAGCCAGATTTTTTACTTCCTTGGATATTCACCAAAAACTCCCTCGTGGATTTTCCTCTACCAGCGGAACATGCTTATAAGCCGCAGCGTGATAGACCACAGAAAATTTATATTCTTCAAATACACTTTCGAGCCTATTGATATTAGAAATATCTGCTAAAACAAATTTAAAATTAACATTCGGGAAACTTTCCTTTAATTCCAATTCTATGGCATACAGGGTGTTTCTGCTGGTCTAAAACCACCACCAGAGCAGGATTGGACATTGCCACCCTGTCTCACTATCTCACTACCGATAGAGCCTGCGCCTCCGTTATCAGAACATTTTTATTATAATGCCTGCTTTTGACTTCCCTCATTTTTCTATGCTGATAGGCTTTCTATTGAGCAAGTCTTCTATCTGAATATTTTGTATTTTGAAATAATCTCCACCTTCTTTTTATCTCCTCTAAAACAGGCGCTTTTATACATCTGAATACCTTTCTCAGAAGAAATTCACCCACTCCTGCATCGCTTCCTTAGTCAGTCCGTTTCGGTTGATAAGAACACCATCTATATCTAGTGTTTTTCTGATATTCCTCTATATCATGTTTAGTATAGATTTTTCTATTTAGCAAACTCTGCTTGTTTAGAATCCGTTCTCTCTGTAATAAAACCAACCAAATAGTACGGAATAGAAGAATTATCTGGCTATTATTTTTCGCCAAAGAAATAGAAACCTCATCTATTCCCAAAACCAAAATTTCTCTTTCTTTTTGGAAATTCTTTCTATATTCTCTTATAAAATTAAAAATTCCTTTACAAAAAGACGATAAATAAAAACAACAGTACAAAGGAAACTCCCGCATAAACAAGCAGCAATGAAGTCTTGAACAGCTTTATAGTCCATCTTCCAATACACCAGCGCATTAAGGATAACCAAAACAAATATAGTGTATACTATGGATAGGAATATTTTTAGAAAGGTCTATAAAAAGTAGAATGCCTAACGATCCCAGAATAAGTACGAAAACAATCATAAAAACACACATTCACCCCGATAATGAGAAAGCATTTTTTATAAAAATCTATTATCCCTGTAAAATAGACACCTATCTGTTCTATAATTAACAATGAAAACAACAAAAATACATACATCTATAAATAAAACGCCCCACCTTGGAAGGTACCTCATTTCAGACACATCCACTATATCATTGTCTCCATCATATATCTTACTACTTATCTTTGGATAAAGTCATCACTCATTCTTTTTAAAAAGTAAAAACTTCATGTTAAAGGTCGCTACAACACTTCCTTGTCTCCCATTACATTAATCTTAACAAATCTTATCAAAAATCAAACCAAGTAGGAAAAATATCCCCATAAAGAACGTTGCAAAACGCATTCCTGCCGCCGACGGCAATGCTATATCCACTTGGGCAAAACATTCCTTTATCACATCATATTTATCGATAATAAACGAAAATATGAGCGTTCCCACCATTATGGCTATTTTCCAACACGTCATGAAAAACTAAAAATGTAGATTATCCATACTATCCTCTGGCAAAAGTCTGCTATATGTAGAACGGGACATCGCCTGTAATCCTCCCATTACGAGCCCTCACCCGAAAACCAGCAACGGCATAGAAATGATACTCCACTATTAGGATTGGCTTTATTAAGAACATACGCCCATCACACAGACCACTATCCAAAGGAAAACCGTGATGCTGATTACATTTTTATTTCCTATTTTTAGATAATCTTGAAAATATCACCGCGCCTATAATCGCCTCTATCTGAATGATCAACAGCGTCCCTATCGGTTTTCCTTCTTCTAAGTTTATTTCACTTTTTCCAAACAAAGTCGCCATGAGAAAAATTGTCTGCATCCCTACGCTGTAGAAAAGAAACTTGACAAGAAATACTTCAGATTCGGCGTCTTAAAGAGTTCTTTTTCCTATTTTGTAAAGTTCCTTGAAACTCTCTTTTACTATTTCTATATAAAATTTGATATTGCCTTTACCACCTGAAACCATCCTCCGTGTTCTTCGTGAGATTTAAAAATATTTTTAAAATTCAATAATACCAAATCCTTTGTAGCTGGTCTTTGACCTCACCAAACTTCGGCAAATGTCTAAATGTATATTGTAGAAAACCAAACCACCAAGCCCAGTCAATAAGAAACTGCCTCGTGTAAAAGCAGTGCCTGTTTAGCATCTCGCGCCACTACCTGAATAGTATCAAGCAGATAATCACCAGCACTACAGAGCCTATATATCCATACACATAGCCTTTCGCGGACAACGCATCCTGCTTGTCCTTCGTGGCAATATCAGGTAAAAACGAATTATAAAAAACCAAACTTCCCCAAAAACCAATACTCGCGGTAACGCTGAAAAGCAAACCTAAATACACCGTTTTCATATTCACAAAGAGCGCCAATCCCATACAAGATGTCGTACCAAGGTAACAGAAAAACTGTAAAAAGATTTTTATTCCCGATAATATCCGCCAAAGAAGATAAAATAGGCGTAAGAACAACCACTATAAAGAATGACAGCGTCAGAGAATATCCATAGACTGCATCTGGCTCATACTGCTTCCCAAAAAACGAAATCATATGTCGTGCAGGTACTTTTATCCATTTTCCTGCCTCCTCCACAAATTCGTTTTTATAATAAGCCGTAGTCAGAATAGAATAGTAAATAGGAAAAATGGTGGATGTAATCACTAGCGAATATACTGAGTTCGCCCAGTCATACATCGCCCACGCACGCATTATTTTTAGGGTTATTTTTATCTGTTTCATTATTTTTCTCATTTAAGAATCTGCTCCTTTCGGATTTAATTCCTCCGCAATGGGCAAATTTACGAAATTTTTCAAGAAATAATATACCGCTGCCTGAACTCTCATCAAAACTTCCCGCATATGATTTCGGTAAAAACTCTCATTTTTTTGTAACATCCCGCGCATCAAATCCCAGCGCATTCATCCCGTGATTTCTCGCGAAAAACAAAGGCTCTGAGGTTATGATAGCCCTGCGACACGATGATCACATTAGATTCCTTAAAAACATTTTTACACCGAAGAATGCTCTCCCGTGTACTAAATCCTTCAAAAATCCTCCGTTATCACATTTTTCTGGAACTCCTTCATAGCTTCAGATAGCTCTTCATCGCCTCTGGCTCGTTATAATAAGGGCTTTTCTCTCCGCTTACGATGATTTTTCTTATTTTCCCGTGGTGATACAGAGTCGCCGCAGCCTTCATTCTTGAGATAAAATATGGATTTGCCTTACCAGATTTCATCTTTGGAGAAGTTCCCAGAACCAAGGCGCATGCCCGAGGAGGCACCTTACTCACTTGGCTGAATGTCCTTCCATTAGTCAGATGAAAAACCCATACATTCGCCCAAAGCATGAGCAGCACCATTATTTCTATCATGACGATAGATATTTTCAAAATCTTCCTTAACCTCCTCAAAATATGGCGTTTTTAACTTTTATCTAATTTTTCGTGTTTTGCTGCAACTTCTATTTAAATTTGCCGAGCTGTTAAAAACCAGCATCTAGAAGCCTAACGCAAATTTAGTCAATTCTTTTCTAAATTCTGAATAAGAATACTAAAAATTGATAGTTTTGGGTTTTTAGAATTTATAACAAATAATAATTTAAATAATAATTTTTCGAATGAAAAAATCATCACTGTATTAACAGTTTTAGCTTTAGCAAGCTGCAACAAAAAGAGGAAACGAACATCCAGACGGAAGAGAATAACCTGTAGAAATCACTGAAGCACAAGAGAGCCAGAGCTCTACCCTGCTCAAAGAAATGAACCAAGAACAAATTTCCGAAGTGCTCACGCCTAAGAAAAATGACACCATCTATGTTACCAATTTTTCGCTTTCTTGGTGCAGACCATGCATGAAGAAATACCTCATTTTCAAGAGAAAATGGCGGGAAAATGAAAAACGAAAAAGTGAAATTCACCTTCATAAATTTAGACGAACCGCAGAACTGGACCAAAAAGTTGCTGATTTCATGGAGAAATCTGGATTAAAGAATAATATAATTCTATTCAATTTTGGAAACCTTTTCCCAAGATTTTTCTAGCAAAAACTTCGAAACATGGGATGGTAATGCATACCTTTTCACCCTGATTACCAAAGGAGAAAAACGAGAAGAAATAATGGAGCTCTTCCATCCAAAGAAGCGCTCACAGAGAAAATCAATTCTTTGAAATAACATTGTAAAAACCTCATAAACAGTGGTCTCAAAAATAAATTTACCTATGAGGCCATTTCTTATTTTTCAGTTTTTCCTTTCAGAATGTTTGAAAATTTTTTGATTCTTTGCGCCGTATTATTATGCTTGATATTGGTTTCATTGGTCGTCAATCTGATACTGGATTTTTCTGACCTGAGTTTTTCTGATTTCTGGAGTCAAGAAAATTTTTCATCAGGAAATCATAAACATAGGCTAATAGAACTTTGGCCGTGCTGCTGGCAGGAATTTCTATTCCTACAAGCGGTTTTCTGCTGCAAGAATACTTTTTAAGAATCCATTGGCTGGACCTTCTGTATTGGGAATTTCTTCTGCGGCGAGGCTTGTCCGTAGCTTTTCTACATTTTAGCTTCCAAAGATTTTATCATTCCTGAATTTCTCCAGCACAGCCTAATCAGTATTTTTCGCTATCTGTGGAAGCATTATTCTGTTGATTTTTCTATTGATTTTTCTAAAAATTTCAAAGATTCTTCTTACATCATTATTTTTGGATTTTTGGTGTCTGCTCTGGCTGGAGCTGTCATCAGTATTTTACAATTTTATGCCGAAAACGAGTCCCTGAAAAGCTACATTCTATGGTCTTTTGGCGGGAATAACCAAGTTAGTTTTTCACAAAACTTGGTATTAGCAGTCCCTGTTTCATTAGGGTCTAATCATCACTTTCAAAGCCATAAAACCACTGATAGGAATGAGCCTTGGAGAGGACTCCATGAACTTTCGGAGTGAATCTCCCCAGCTGAAATTCACCATCATCATCGCTTCATCTCTGCTATCAGCCTCTGTCACGGCGTTTTTAGGACCCGTTCTGTTCATCGGCGTGATTGTTCCGCACTTTGTAGAATGATTTGGAATCCTGCCCAGCTATGGCATCAGTGGATACTCAAATATCCTCATCGGCGCCCCTAATAATGGAGCTTTTCTCCATTATCTCCGGAAATTGGCAAATGCCTCTCAATATCATCAGTTCGCTATTCGGAATTCCTGTGATTTTCCCAGTGATGATGAAAGAAAAACGATAAATTTCACAAATTTTTAATCAACAATAAAAATTATCTTTACTTTTTAAAAATTTTAATTTTAAGACAAATGAAACTCATCAGTTATAATGTAAAATGGTATCCGCGCTGCCTTTGGAAAAGATTTTTATCTTGGCTAAAATCAGCAAAACCCTGATATTTTGTGCATCCAAGAAAGCAAAGCCCAGCCCGAGCAGATTGACCAAATCAGTTTTGCATGAGCTGGCTACCAAAGAGTTACTGGTATTCAGCGGAAAAGAAAGGATATAGCGGCGTAGGAATCGTCACCAAACACGAACCCAAACACATAGAATACGGATGTGGAATAGAGACATATAGATGCCGAAGGGAGAATCATCAGAGCTGATTTTTGAGAACTTTTCTGTGATTTCGGTTTTATGTGCCGTCTGCCACGAATATTGACCGATTGGATTTCAAAAATGCAGTTTTGCTATGATTTCCTAGATTACATCAAAGAATTAAAAAGAAAAATCCCAAACCTCATCATTTTCTGGCGATTTTTAATATCTGTCATCAGGCAATAGACATCCACGACCCTGTCCGCCTTGCCAACACCTCTGGATTCCTGCCTATCGAACGCGAATGGCTCAGCAAATTCATCGATGAATGCGGACTGATAGACAGTTTCCGATATTTCAACCAAGAGCCGAACCAATACTCATGGTGGAGCTACTCGAGCGAACGCCAGAGCGAATAACAAGGGCTGAGATTGGATTATAATTTCGTAGAGCCAATCGAGTGGAAAAACCAGCTAAAAAGAGCTGTCATCCTAAAAGCAGCTGTACACTCTGGACCACTGCCCTGTGATGGTAGAATTTTTAATCAAAATATTACTATCTTTTGTCTGTAATTGGGTTTTAAAAATGAAAACAATTTTTAAATATTTGCTGATTATAGTTGTTGCGTTTTTCTTCTTGGGAGTTTTACCTGTAATTTATCCAGCCATCTTTCTTTATAATAATACCTATTGCTGCTTTGCTTTTTATTTAGGATTAGATATTAAAGATTGTAACAGAAATGATGACTAAACTTCTCCAAAAGAAAACCTTGAACAATTCATTTTAGCTCTACAAAATATATTAACAAAGATTATCTTTGCTCTGTAATTGGTTTTAAAAATGAAAACACTTTTTAGATATTTACTAATTATAGCTGTGGTGGTCTTGGGAGTTTTACCTGTAATTTATCCGCCAGCTGCTTTGGTCATCTACCCTATATTAACTATTTTAGGATGTTATTTGGGGATGGTTAGCAGCAAAATGGCTGTAAGAATGACGATTAATTTTCTCAAAGCATTGACTGAAAAACCACATTAACAAAGAAAATATCTTTATTGTGTAATTAAGTTTTAAAAATGAAAACATCAAAAATCGCTTTTTGGACAGCTCTCATTTTAGGATTTGTTTTCTTTCCTGCTCATATGATTATGATAGGTATATTTTTAGTCTTAGTTGCTATGGCGATTGGATTTTATTTCTATTGCTCTTAAAACAAATGATGAAATCAATTCTTCTATTTCTGATGATGATGCTTTTTATGGCGTATTACCTATTAGAAAAAGAAGAAAAAGAGGAAAAATAAATCTTAAAAACTTTTTTTAAAAACCACTATCCTCTTCGGTAGAAAAAGCATATTTTTATTATCTTTGCCAAAAATAAATTTTTATGCTTGTTATCGGTATCGCTGGAGGAACCGGCTCTGGAAAAAACTACTGTAGTTTCTAAAATTCTAAAAAAAGTCTTGACCTGAGAAAGTTAATGTCTCTCTCGCAGGACAATTATTATCATGATAATTCCCATCTTTCGCTTCAGGAAAGAGAGAGCCTGAACTATGACCATCCCTAAATCCATTGATTTTGATTTATTGGTAAAGCATGTTCAGTGCTCTGAAAAAGGGCAAAAGTATAGAACAGCCTATTTATTCGTTCGTGCACATACCAGAACGGGAAAATTACACCGTGGTAGAACCTCGCGATGTATTGATTATAGAAGGAATTTTTAGTTTTAACGAGCAAAAGAACTCTTTGAAGGAATTTGACCTAAAAGTTTTTGTCCATGCTGACAATGACGAAAGACTCATCCGCCGTATCCGCAGAGATACCCAAGAAAGAGGCAGAGATCTGGAAGAGGTTTTGCACCGCTACCAGACTACCCTGAAGCCGATGCATGACGAATTCATAGAACCATCTAAATCTCATGCAGATATCATCATCCCAGAATATGAAACCGAACACCGTAGCGATAGATTTTCTTTCTACCGTAGTGAGAAACTCGCTAAAATACGCCTAATAATGACACAAACAGAAGATAACACACCAAAGACGAACAATAAAATAGGGGCTTGTTAAAAATTATTTATGAATAAATATTTTTGACAGGCGTAGGTTTTTATTCTTTTGGATGATTTTCATTGATAATACTTCTTGGCTCGTAGTCAGAAATCTAAACCAAGAAATTAACAAATACGAGGAGCAACTGGCTTTCTATAAAGGAGAATACGAAAAACGAGGCTTTTCTACAAAAGACTTATGCAGAATAAGGACGAAAAAGAGAAATACGCCCGCGAAAAACTACTTTATGAAAAAAGAAAAACAGAAGAAATCTTTCATCCTCGTAGTGGATAGTGCTGCACTAGACCATCCAAAAGCCTAAAAAACAAATAACACATGCGTTTTTCAGAAAAATAATGGCTCCAGAAGTACAAAAAGTACATCAGTGAAAAATCTGAACTCTGACCTTACCAAACTACTTCTGAAAAATCGCCTTTTCCAGAGGTTTCCATGCAGGAAATCGCCCAGCAGATAAAAGGGAAAAACAAATCGCCGCAAAGAAATTTCCCTTTTCTATTAAAGGAAAATATAGTCTTCCCACCGCATCTTAATTTAGAGCAAGCTTCCTCGGAAAGCACCGCAAAGAAAAAAAGCAGAAAACCTCCACGGAAGGACTTTTCTGGACCTCACCTGTGGTTTCGGGATTGATGCTTATTTTCTCTCGCAGAATTTCAGTGAAGTTACACTTTTGGGAGCAAAAACAAAGATTTGCTGGAAATCGTACAGCACAACTGGAAAAACTCTCGGCAGAGAAGCGAATTTTATCAACGAAAAATTTAGAACAGTTTTTAGAGATTAACAAAAAAATCAATTTGATTTAATCTATTTAGACCCAGCAAGAAGGGACAAAGACCACCGAAAAAAAGTTCCTGCTTTCTGACCTTTCACCAATATTTTTGAAATTCAGGACAAACTTTTGTCTCATTTCCAAAAAAACAATGATAAAACTCTCGCCACTCATTGATTTGAAATATCTTCAAATCCGCTGTGAAATCCATCGATGAGATAGAAATCATCGCTGTAAAAACGAAGTAAAAGAAATCGTCCTCCACCTCATCCCAAACACTGAGAACAAACTGAAAATCACCACCAAAAACCTCAGTACAGACGAACCGAATTTCAGTTTTTCGCCAGAGGAAGAATCTGCTGTAACGCCTGAGTTTTTCAGACATTTTGGAATACCTCTACATTCCGAACAATGCCGTTCTAAAAATCAGGGAGCTTTTAACCTAATTTCTAAAAAAATTTGGACTAAAAACTGCATCCAAACACGCATCTTTACACTTCGGACAAGGCCGCAGATTTCTGCGGAAGAGTTTTTAAAGTAAAGGAAAATCAGCGCCAAAGAGATAAAAAAAGGCGATGTGTTTAACATTATTTCTAAAACCATCCTCTATCGCTAGAGCAGATAAAAACCAAATACAAACTGAAAAACGGCGGAGAGCATTACCTTATTTTCACGCAGTCTGAAAAAGGAAAAAGTAATTTTTACAAACTTTGTAAAAATCTGCCTTTATTTTTGCCAAATCATCCAAATTGTTTAACTTTGGTATTCATTTATAAATTTAACCAATGAGTACTACTTTATCTTACATTCAAGAAAATAAAGCAACGATTTTTAGACGAATTAATCGATTTATTAAAAATAGCTTCTATCAGTGCTGACCCAGCCTACAACCAAGATGTGCTGCAGTGTGCTGATGCCGTAGCAAAAACACCTAAAAATGCTGGCGCAGACAATGTAGAAATCTGCGAAACAAAAGGCTATCCTGTGGTTTTCGGAGAGAAAAATTTTAGATAAAAAACCTGCCGACTGTTTTTGGTTTATGGGCATTACGATGTACAGCCTACTGGACCCTATTGAGCTTTGGGGAAAGCGGACCTTTCGAGCCTGTGGTGACGAAATCCACCCAGAAGGAGCTGTTTTTCGCAAGAGGAGCTGCTGATGACAAAGGGCAGTTTTTCATGCATTTAAAAGGCTTTTTGAAGCAATGATGAAAAACCAATTCACTGCCTTGTAATGTGAAAATTCATCATCGAAGGAGAGGAAGAAGTAGGTTCAGCAAGTTTAGCTGACTTTTCTTGAATCTAATAAAGAAAAACTGGCTTGTGATGTTATTCTAGTTTCGGATACGAGTCTTTACTCTATGGAGCAGCCAACGGTTACGACTGGGCTTCGTGGCTTGAGCTATGTAGAAGTAGAAATCGAAGGTCCAAACAGAGACTTACACTCTGGACTTTACGGAGGAGCTGTTCCTAATCCTATCAATGTTTTATCAAAAATGATTGGCAGTTTGATTGACGAAAACGGAGTAATCACTGTGGAAGGATTTCTACGACAATGTAAATATAGTTTCGCCAGAGGAAAGAGCCGAAATGAACAAACTGAAAGATGACCCAGAAGCTTTCAAAAAAGAAATCGGTCTGAAAGGCGTAGAAGGCGAAAAAGGCTATACGACACTAGAAAGAACCTCTATCCGCCCTACTCTGGATGTGAACGGAATCTGGGAGGCTACACAGGAGAAGGAGCAAAAACGGTAATCCCTTCTAAAGCTTTTTGCAAAAATCTCTATGAGATTAGTACCGAACCAAACTCAGAGGAAATCACTGAAAAAATTCACTAAACATTTTGAAAAATCGCTCCAGACAGTGTGAAAGTAACCGTTACGCCACACCACGGAGGTATGCCTTATGTACTGGAAAGCAACACGAAAAGAGTTCTTGGCAGCGAAAAAGCTATGGAACAGGCTTTCGGAAGAGAAGTTCTTCCATTCCGCAGTGGTGGAAGTATTCCCTATCACGGCTCTTTTTGAGCAGATTTTAGGAGTAAAATCAGTTCTGATGGGATTCGGACTAAGCACTGATGCCATCCACTCTCTAACGAGCATTTTGGGCTTTATAATTTCTATAAAGGAATAGAAAGCATCCCGCTTTTCTTTTGAGATATTACACAAAGGGATAAATTTTTCCATATTAATAAAAACAAAGGCCTTTAAAATTTATTTTTAAAGGCTTTTTATCTTTTGTACCTTTAAAAATAAAAATATGTGTTTTAAAAAAATAAAAGAAAGTTTTGATACTGTTCTTAAAAATATTTTTTCCAGAGCCTTACACTTTGGGGTCTGTACAGCCTATGCATGAGCTTTTTCCAAAAGTCTAAAACGAACCAATTTTCGAAGTGTTTTTGGCTTATCTAAAAACAATGAAGAGATAAAGAACAACTTTCCGAGACTATTTATTTATTCTTTTTCTCGAAATAAATCTTTTTCAAAAAGCTCTTACAGATGCTAATATTTTATCCGAAAATGCCTTCTTCCCAGAGCTGAAGAAAAAGAATTTCATACAAATTTCTTCCTCCTGTAGAGGACGAAAATACCGTTTCATACATTATTTCCAAAGTTTTGTTCAATCCTAAATCTGATTCGACTACATAAAAAACATCAAACCAGAGGATGGAAGTGAGTTTTTCAAACTAATGGAAATAGAAAAACATCAGCACACTGCCGAAAAGTAAAAAAAGAACTGCTCATCTCTGCTAACATACTGGCACTGAGAAGCGTAGGAAACGCGTTAGAAGCTGGAATCACAAAAAAATGGTTCCCTGAATATAAAAACTTTGACAATCCATTTGTAGCGCTTCAGAGCGAATTGGACTCTCTCATCGGTCGTTTCAAAAAGATAAAGATCTACAAATAGACTCTAAAGATGTTGATTACAAACAAATTAAAATCTACCTTCAGCAGTGTTTGATTTCGTAGATAAAGCTTTTAAAAACGCTTCTAAATTCAGGTATTTCTAGTAAAATCAACCAATCCCTGCTCAAAATCCGCCAGCAGTTAAAGAGAATTCAGGATATTATTCCTATCCTAGTGGTTGATACTGAGGAAGATATATTAACCAACTCTAAAAAATCTGGTTTCCAATACATTAAAATACAACTCACACCGAAACAATGTCCGTGAACTCATCGATGACAGCACGAGACTCATCTCTCACCCTCATCACCTCACACACGGCAGAAACAGGGAACTCACTACATCGCTACCTCAGCCTAAGGAATATCTGAAAATGTTCTGGAAAGCGAGCGGCGGCAGATTATTGTAGGTTTTCTATGTATTTTCAAAATGATGATGAGCTACAGCCACGGAAGCGAATTTTCCCACGCGGTGCTGTATTCACTGAAACTACGCTTTTGGGTTTATCATCATTTATCTGCTTGGGATTTACTTTGGCTACAGAAACAACCAGCGATGACCGCTGCCACGATGGCAAAAAGTCCTCTCCGACGAAAGCAGTTCGGAGAAAAACTATAAGGAATTTGCCAACCTCGTTGCTAAACTTTCGCGAACACAGTTCATCGCTTTCGTGGGGAATGTCCTTTGGTCTTTCCCTGTGGCGCTGGCTATCATCTACGGAATGGACTGGTTTTTGAGATAAAATTTCGCTAGTCTGAAGGCGGATAAACTTGAAAGACCTCAACCCTATCGAATCCAAGGCGATTCTTCACGCTTGTATCGCTGGGTTTTTCTTGTTTATTTCTGGGATTATTTCTGGAAATATCAGCAACAGCTCTATTTTTCAACCAAATTCCTGAAGAGAATATCCCAAAGCCCTTTCCTAAACCAAGTCATCGGAGCAAAAACTCCAAGAAACTCTCCGATTTCTACACAAAACACTGGGCTGGAATTATTTCCAATTTTTGGTTTGGGATTTTTCCCAGGTGTTATCGCGCCTCTGGGAGTTTTTCCTTGGTCTAGATTTGGACATTCGCCACATCACTTTCTCGGCAGGGAATTTTTGCACTGGCTCTTTACGGAAAAAGGCTTTGATATTGATACTTACACTTTTGTGATTTCATTGGTTACTATTTTCCTGATTGGCGCTTTTCAACTTCATCGTAAGTTTCGGACTTTCCATGTTATTGGCTTTCCGTTCGAGAAAAAGTAAATTTCGGGGAACTAACGATCATTTACAAAAACCATTTTAAAATATTTCATCAAAAATCCGCTGCGGTTCTTCATTCCACTAAAAATCAGAACTGGATGGAAGCTTCAAAAGATTTGATACAAGACAACAAAACTCATCATTAAACAAAAACTGCCCTTTTTGGGTAGTTTTTCATTTTTAATACTTTTTATTCATTTTTATTTGTATATTTACACTCATTTATAACAAAAACTTATTATTTATGAAAAAGATTACATCCATTATGCTGCTTTCTTCTTTTGGGAGCAGGAACTGTTTCAACAATGAATGCACAAGACAAAAACATTAAAAAAGTAACGCCGGATTTAAAGGGAAATCCTTTTCCTTACGAAAAAGTCCGCTGCAATATCAGGCGCCGCAGTTTGATAAAAATAAAGACAGAGCATTTCAAACCTGCCTTCGAATACGGATTGAAAGTTCATGAAGCAGAAATCGAAAAATTGCTAATAATAAGAAACAGCTGACTTTTGAAAAACACGAGTTCTGGCATTAGAAAAAGCGGTGAAGTTCTTAAAAAGAGCTCAGACTATTTTCTACAACCTTATGGGCTCTATGTCCAATCCAGAGATGCAAAAATCCAAAAAGAATTTTGCGCCTATTTTCTCTGCACATACTGATAAAATCCATCTTAATTCTAAATTATACGAAAGAATCAAAAAGTTCCTGTTGCTCAATTTAGATGCGGAAAGTCGCCGTTTGGTGGAATATTACAGACAAGTTTTTGAGCTTTTCGGAGCCAAATCTTTCTGAAGCAAAGAAAGAAGAGCTAAAATCCATCAATTCCCAATTGGCAGGACTTTTCCACAGAGTTTTTCTTCTAAACTTTTTGGAAGCTAGAAAAACAACGGACTTCTTGTAGAAAATGTAAAGGAACTAGACGGGCTGACAGCTGACCAAATAAAGCTGCCGCTGATGCTGCCAAAAGCATCGGGAAAAGATGGGAAATACCTCATCGTACTGCACAACACCACACAACATCCGCTTCTGCCAAGCCTTCACAACCGTGCTACGAGAAAAACTCTTCAAAGCTTCATGGACGAGAGCAGAGAAAAACGACTCTGCTGATACGAGAAGCATCATCGAAAAAATGGCTGCACTTAACCTGAAAAAGCTCAGCTTTTAGGTAAAAATCATTTGCAGAATGGAAACTTCAAGACCAAATGGCAAAAACACCTGAAGCAGCTCAGAAAATCCTTTACTGATTTAGGAAGACCAGCCGTAGAAAAAGCCAAAGAAGAAGCCAAAGAAATCCAAAAACTCATCGATGAGCAAAAAGGTGGATTTACCCTAGAACCATGGGACTGGGCATACTACGCAGAGCAGGTGCGTAAGGCAAAATATGACCTAGACGAAAACGAAATCAAACCTTATTTTTGAGGTGAAAACTGTTTTAGAAAAAGGGATTTTCTTCGCAGCTGAGAAATTCTACGGAATCACGGCTAAAGAAGAACAGACCTGCCTGTATATCACCCAGATGTATTGGTTTATGAAATCTTTGACAATGATGGCAAAATCTATGGCGCTTTACTATGTGGATTTCTTCTCCAGAGACAGCAAAAGAGGCGGCGCATGGATGAACAGCTTTCGTGAAACAATCTAAAACTATTCGGGCAAAAACCTGTAATCGTAAATGTGCTGAACAACCCCAAAACCTGCCGATGGAAAACCCAGCGCTTGTCAGCTTTGATGAGGCTTCTACGATGTTCCACGAGTTTGGGCACACCCTGCACGGATTGTTTGCTAATCAGCAGTACGCTACCCTTTTCGGGAACAGAGCGTAGCAAGGGACTTTGTAGAATTCCCTTCTCAAATCAACGAATTCTTTTGCCCTGAGCCTGAAATCTTGAAAAAACTACGCTATCCACTACCAAACGAAAGAACCTATCCCACAGGCATTGGTAGAAAAGATGAAAAAGCAGCTGCTTTTAACAACGATTTGCTTCTACGGAAATCCTTGCATCAGCAGCAGTGGATATGGCATGGCACAGCATTACCAACGAAAACCAGCTGAAACCTGCTCACAGAGTTTGAAACAGAAGCCCTGAAAAATATGGTCTATACCTGCCACAGGTGCCACCGAGATACCACTCCCTTACTTTTGCGCACATCTGGGGCGGAGGCTATGCTTCTGGCTACTATGCTTACACATGGAGTGATATGCTGACTTCTGATGCTTGGGACTGGATTACTCAGCACTGGCGGAATGACCAGAGCCAATGGCGACCACTTCCGTAAATACTATCCTTTCCGTAGGGAACACTCTCCCTATGACAAAGGCTTATTTCTGATTTTGCGGGAAGAAAACCAAGTCTGAAAGCATTGCTAAAAAGATAAAGGTTTCATGAAATAATTTAAATACAAATAAAAAGTCCTTTCTGATATTAGAAAGGACTTTTTTTATTGATTGGTATCTGCCCAGCATTGGGACAAATTTATACGCTCCGAACTCTTCTTTTTCTATGTGATTTTCAGAGACTTTTTGTGAATTTGGTAAGAATCTGCTCTTCTAACTTTCCGAGCGGAATAATCATAAATCCACCCGACTTTTTAATTGTCTCAAAAAGCTCCAAAAGGCAATTCCTCCGCACCACAGGTAACCAAGATTTTTATCAAACGGAGCGAACTCAGGAAGCCCTGCAAATCCATCACCCAAAAACCTGATATACAGGCTGATGATGAATTTTAGCTAAGATTTTTGTAGAAAAATCATACAAATCTTTCTGCCGCTCTATGGTGTATACTTCTGCTCCCATATTTACCAAAACAGCCGTCTGGTAGCCGCTTCCTGTTCCTATTTCCAAAATTTTTTCGCCTGGTTTTACTTGGAGTAATTCCGTCTGTTTCGCAACCGTGGAAGGATGGGAAATAGTCTGATTGGCAGCGATAGGAAAAGCCCTGTCTTCATAGGCAAACTCTCCAAAAACACTTTCTAAAAAGAGATGACGAGGCACGGAATTCATAGCCTCCAAAGTCCTTGTATCCTGAATTTTCATCGAATCCCGAAGATACTCCACCATTAGTTTCCTTTTTCCTCTATGTACAAAACTTTCTTTCATTTAGCTATTAAAAATGTTTTTTGTTGGTATCCAAAAAGTAAAATTACAAGTATAATAAAAATTTCATGAAAGAAAAATTTTAAAACTTGATTTAAAAGTAAAAAATAATGTTTATCATTATCCCTTATTTCTCAAAATAAAAATCCGCAAAAACAGGATAATGGTCAGAATAGCCAATTTCTCGATTCACGAAATAATTCGCCGCTTTCAGAGATTTTTGAAGAAAAAAACATAATCTATTCTTATAGGAAATTTATAATCGTGAAAACTCGTCGCGCTTCCGTTTTCCCGCCTCTACGAAAGCATCCGTAAGGCTTTCAGAAATTTGATAATATTCATAAGAGCTGGGCATGGCATTAAAAATCTCCTCCTAAAATAACAGGATATGGAGACTCTGCGATGAGTTTTTAATCTCATGAATTTGGTTTTTGGTGGATTTTAAAAACAGGAAGAAATTTTTCAGCAAAGCACTGAATTTATTCTCATTTTCAGCGAGTTCGTAGGTTGGCTTTATCATGTCTTTGGTCAGCTGGAAGGCTCCAAATACACCGTAATAAAGCGGATGACTTTTGTCCCTCACTGCTATATCTGCACAGAGTGCAGTGCCCTATGCTGCTAGTAGAAACATGCTTTTGGCTGAGAATAGGAAATTTAGAATAAATACTGACTATTTCCGAATTTGCACGATGTTTAAAAATTAGAAAGTTCATACCTTTTTCCCCTCTCCCAGCCGCTTTCCTGCAATAGCAGAACATCCACCTGCTGCTGATTTAGAAATTCTGTTTTTCTCTGGCTCTATGGTTTTTGGTATTGTAGGTCATCACTTTTTACATCTGCTTTTTCGCTTGATGAAGAAGTATAGTTCAACCACCTTTGCACAGGAGAAATCAAGAAAATAGAACCAATCAAAAAGACAAAAAGCCCTGTTTCGTCTGCTGATCAACCAAAACAAAGTAAAAACAGTATGCACAATCAGCAAAAATGGGAAAAAAATAAGCGATAACAAATTGAGAAACACTAATTTACTCGGAGGAATATAGGCATTAAGACTTACCCCTAAAAAGAAGAAGCAAGACCAATGAATGCCCTATAAACAAAAAGCTTCCTAAAAACGCCCATTTTACCTGATGTTTCGGTTTTGCTTTCCAGTTTCTAATCATAAGCCAGCCCACAAAGCACCGCCAATGTGAGCAAAGTGCGCCACATTATCCCATTCAAATTGTCTTATTCCCAAGATAAGCTGAAATAGAAAGTATCACTATAGGCAGCAAATATTTTGCTTTTTATAGGATATGGGATGAACATCAGGCTTATCTTCGAATCGGAAACAATGTCCCAAAACCTGCCACTGCCCCAAAAATAGCCCCAGAAGCGCCCAGCATAGGCATTGAAAGATAATCCATCAGCGAATGTGCCTCCTTAGATTCTATCAAAGATTTATCAACGAAGATTTCCCTACATTTAGATAAATTTCCCGAACATCTACTCCCTGCTGTAACAAAGCCTGAGTCAAGTCATAAACTTGGTAATAATTCCAAAAATTAAATAAAAATAAATGACCCCTAGCCCTGATAAGAAATAAAGAATCGTAAAATGTCTTCCGCCCAGCGCCTGCTCCAAAAATACTCCCAAAACTCCATAAGTAAGCATATTAAAAAGCAAATGCATCAGAGTGCCGTGCATAAACATATGGGTAAATATCTGCCACGAGATGAAATAGCGGCGATGTAGGGTATATAGGCCGCCAGCTGATATTTCAGGTCAGGGGTATAATAACTTCGTAACGGCATACAAAAGAACATTTTATGATTATGATATTTCTAGTAACTGGTATTGCGTTTATTGGGTTCATTTGTCAGTTTTATGATTATTTTTACTAAAATTTATTTTTCAGTTCCTCCAAAAGGCAGCTCCAGATAACATCTTCGCCCATCTGGAAGATACTGCGAAAAACCTATCTGTATATATTCCTTGATAAGTTCTTCTACATCGGTCTTGTAAAGGAAATTACAGCTAAAATCTTGTCTGCACCTTTATCCATTGTTCCTCATAGTGGTTCATAAAATCCTCCTCCGTTTTGTAGTCTAATATCTCAAAAATTCTTTTCCAAAAATTCCATTACTTTGGTTTCATTTAGTCCCAACTGGAATAGCACTGATTTTTCAAAACATTATCCCTATCTAAAAACTATATCAAATCCCAGCTCTGGAAGGTATTTTTTTGATGGAAGTATATTTTATCTTTTCCATCTCATTGAGGTGGTATTCTAATGAAAAAAGAAGCGTCTGCCCAGCTTTTTCTTTGGGAACTTGTTTTCTTCTTATCCGCTAAAACCAAAGCATAAATACGCTCCATATTCAGCATCAAAGTCTTATCCCCACGGTTATAAAGCCAATATCCATTGAGGCAGTCTCATCAGCTCTTCATCAAAGTCATCATCTTCAAAAAGAGCATTGAGTTTAGAGGGTTCTGCCTGTATATTGCCTTGGTATATTTCCTCTAAATTCACCATTTTCACATCTGTCATTTTTCAGACTGAAAAAGGATTGTAATTTCTATCTACTTTAATATCAGTGAACTGCGATGAAGGATTCACTTTTGGATGAAATTCCTGCAAAAATATCTTTCTGCGGATCTCGGTCAAAATCCAGTGAAGGTGCGATGTTATAAATCCCCAAAGAACGCTTAAACAGTGGAACGAATCAAAGCATAAATAAAGGTGCTCATCCTCAAATTTCACTTCCGTTTTCTGCGGATGGATATTGACATCTATTTTTTTCTGGGATCAAGCTCCAGATACAGGAAAAATGTCGGAACATAAGCAGGCGCCAGCAGCCCTCAAAAAGCCTCCTGAACAGCACGATTAAAATAAGCACTTCTGAAAAACCTTCCATTGACAAAGAAAAAAACTGCTCGCCTCTGGTTTTCTTGCGCCTTCTGGCTTTGCGACAAATCCATCCAATTTCACCCAGCCCAAAATCTTCTTTCACTGGAACCAACAGCGGCTGGAGTTTTCGCCCAAAAAAATATCTACTATTCTCTGGGACAAATTAGCCTTTCTAAGCTTAAAATATCTCTTCATCATTATGATAAAGTGAAAATTCTATCTGCTCATGCGCCAGAGCCACACGATGAAATTCATCTATAATATGCCGAAAATTCTACATTGTCCTTTTTCAGAAATTTTTCTCCTTGCAGGGTACATTGTAGAATAGGTTTTTCACCAAAAATTAGAGCCCTCAGCAGTCTGAATAGGCTCTTGAAATTCTAGCTCTCCCTTCTATGTAGATATTTGTCCCTATTTCAGCACCTTGTTTTTTTAGTCCTCAGTTCTACCTGCGCCACCGCCGCTATGGATGCCAGAGCCTCTCCCTAAATCCCTTGCTTGATATCTTAAAAATATCTTCTGTAGTACGGATTTTAGAAGTCGCATGTCTTTCAAAGGCCATTCTAGCATCGGTTTCGGACATTCCTATGCCATCATCTACTACCTGTATCAGATTTTTCCAGCATCCCTTATGATAAGTTCCACCTTACTAGCCTTCGCATCTATGGCATTTTCCAGCAGTTCTTTTTACCACGGAAGCTGGTCTCTGCACCACTTCTCCCGCTGCAATCTGGTTGGCAACATAGTCTGGCAAAAGCTGAATAATATCTGACATATTTTTAGAAAGGTTTTTACTTTATTTATTTTATCTTTTCTGATGTTTTTCTTTGTTTTCTACTCCTAATTTATAGTAAACACCACACCTAAAACCTGCTTCATTTGGATTTTTCTGTACTTGAGTCGTGGTCATATACCAAATCAATATTAAATGTAGTGGTTATGAATTTATTAAATTTCAGGCTCAATGTCCCTGTATAGGCGATATCCACTCTTTCAGGGTGAGAAGTGTAGCTGCTGAACAAATTCAGCTGATTGGTAAAATAAATATCCTTATAAATCTTTCCAACGATGAATCACATTCAGCATTGCTCCCATTTCACTTCTTATGCTCTGCCCATCATATTCAAGACCATATTTTCCTTTTTTCTGAAGATGCTTATCCAGCACGAAAGTCAGTTTAGCATTGATAGGTCTGAGTATCACTTGGAAATTCTCCTTCGGATTATACAAAACCCCCAAGACCGACATTCAAATACCCAGGCGCCATAAATCGCGAAATTCTATCCTCAAATTTCACTTTCTTCCCAGAAGAATAATAGTATCCTGGCGAAAAACTGAGACAGGAACTGGAAACCTGTGGAAAGATAATACTGAGCTACCCAAATCATAGCCATAGTCAGAGGAAACACTGAGGTAATCTTCCGTTTTTCTGAGTCTCTCTTTTTCTGTCAGAAACCATTCCATAGCCCATCTTGGCATGAGTATCCCAAAAATGCTTTCCGTTTTTATAAATCAATGAATAATCTATCCTTCCGATAATACCGATGCTGTTATCCCTCCTGTGTTCCAGTTGGAATAAGAAGACTGATTGAAAAATCAAGTTATTCTGTCCATAGAAAAACCAAGACCTTTCACGATAAGTATTCATCAGTAAAAACGGCGTCACAGGGAAGCTCTCCTGCTGATTTTCCTGATTTCTAAGGATGATGGTGTCCTTCTTTTTATGTCCAGTTTTACCAATTTGGGAGTGTTCAGACTATCCAAATTGACTGCTGTAGAATCCCATTTTTTTCTGATTGATAGAGTCAATCTTGTATTTCAACGGATTTATCTGAGCAAATCCCATTACTGAAATACCAAATAATACAGAAAACGAGTATTTTTACCATAGTTGCAAAAAGTATAAGTTTTTATGGTAAGACAAAAATTATTGCAAAAATTATACCTTTTTCTCCGAAAAATGTTATATTCGCAACTAATTTTTCACAAAAACGACAAGAAAAATGACTAAATTTAACGAATATAAGAACCTTGATTTGATAAATGTTGCCGAAAACATAGCAGCATTTTGGCATAATATGATACTTTTCCACTAAGTCAGTAGAAATCCGCGAAGGACACCCAGAGTTCGTATTCTACGAAGGGGCCGCCTTCTGCTAATAGTCTCCCTAGTATTCACCATGTGATGGCAAGGACTATCAAGGACATTTTCTGTCGTTTCCAAACTCAAAATGGTAAGCAGGGTTTTCCGTAAAAGCAGGCTGGGACACATGGTCTTCCTGTGGAACTAGGCGTGGAAAAAGAACTTGGAATTACCAAAGAAGATATCGGTAAAAATCTCCGTAGAAGAATATAACCAAGCCTGCCGTAATGCAGTGATGCGCTACACAGACATTTGGAATGACCTTACATAGGTTACTGGGTAGATTTGGAAAATCCATATATTACCTATGAACCGAAATATATGGAGTCCGTTTGGTGGCTTCTGAAACAACTTTACAATAAAAAAATTACTTTACAAAGGCTACACCATCCAGCCGTATTCACCAAAGGCGAGAACAGGGGCTTTCTTCGCACGAGCTCAATCAGCCAGGGACTTACCGCGATGTAAGCGACACGACTATCGTGAGCTCAATTTAAAGTAAAAACCCTCAGCCCTGCGCTTCAATCTAAAAATCTCAAACACTGAAAAATCTGAGCATCCTTGCTTGGACCACTACGCCATGGACATTGCCTTCTAACACAGCGCTGACTGTGGGTGCGGATATTGACTATGTTTTTGGTTAAAACTTTCAATCAATACACTTTTGAGCCTATCAATATTATCCTTGCTAAAGCATTGGTAAATAAACAATTTGGGAATAAATATTTTTGAAACTTCTGATGAAGGCGAATTTTTCTTCGTTCCAAAATAATCACAATAATGACAGCAAGAAGAAAATCACTACGAAATCTTAGCCAATTCAAAGGTTCTGATATGGTGGAAACCACCTACGAACAGCTCATTCCGTGGTTCCTTCCAGCAGAAAACCCTGAAAAAGCATTCCGTGTAATCGCAGGAGATTTCGTAACTACCGAAGATGGAACAGGAATCGTGCATACAGCGCCTACTTTCGGTGCAGATGATGCCCGTGTAGCGAAAGAGCTGGCGTTCCACCGATGCTCGTGAAAGATGAAAATGACAATCTTGTTCCGCTAGTAGATTTACAAGGAAAATTCATCAAAAGGAGAAAATGTTCTGAACTTTTCGCAGGGAAATACATCAAAAACAGAATACTACGATAACGGCACCGCTCCTGAAAAATCTTGGGATGTGGAACTTGCCATCCTTTTTAAAAACTGAAAATAAAAGCCTTTAAGGTAGAAAAATACAGCCACTCCTACCCTCATTGCTGGAGAACGGACAAGCCTGTCCTGTACTACCCTGCTAGACTCTTGGTTTGTGAAAATGACCGAGGTAAAAAATCGTTTGGTAGAACTAAATAAAGGCATCAACTGGAAGCCAAAAAGCTACTGGTGAAGGGCGTTTTCACGAACTGGCTGGAAAATGTAAATGACTGGAACTTATCCCGCTCTAGATACTGGGAATTCCACTCTATCTGGAGAACAGAGGATTTGAAAGAGGAAAAATCATTGGTTCTGTAGAGGAACTTATTAATGAAATAGAAAAATCTGTAGCCAGCTGGGTTAATGTCCGAAAATCCTTTCAAAGGCTTTGAAATCGGTAATATGTCTAATGAAAACTACACTAAAAATAGACCTTCACAAGAACATCGTGGATGAAATCATTTTAGTGTCTGACAGCGGAAAACCGATGAAGAGAAAAGCGACCTGATAGATGTTTGGTTTGACTCTGGTGCGATGCCTTACGCTCAACTGCACTATCCTTTTGAGAATAAGGAGCTTATCGACCAAAACAAGGCTTACCCTGCGGATTTCATAGCAGAGGGAGTAGACCAAACGCGTGGCTGGTTCTACACGCTTCATGCGATTGCAACAGCAGTTTTTGACTCTGTGGCTTATAAAAATGTGGTTTCAATGGATTAGTTTTTAGATAAAAAACGGACAAAAATGTCTAAAAGACTGGGCAATGCCGTAGACCCATTTGAAACTTTGGCAAAAATATGGTCCAGATGCTACACGCTGGTACATGATTTCTAATGCCAATCCGTGGGAAAACCTGAAATTTGACATTGAAGGAATCGATGAAGTTCGTAGAAAATTCTTTGGAACGCTTTATAACACTTACTCTTTCTTCGCGCTTTATGCCAATGTAGACGGCTTTAAATACGAAGAAGCAGAAGTACAGAACAAACCTGAGATTGACCGATGGATTTTGTCTGAATTAAATATCTTAATCAAGGAAGTAAAAAGCTTTCTATGAAGACTATGAACCTACGAAAGTGGCAAGAGCCATCAATACTTTCGTGAATGATAACTTGTCTAACTGGTATGTGAGACTCTGCCGCCGCCGTTTCTGGAAAGGTGACTACACGGAGGACAAAATCTCTGCTTATCAGACACTTTACACTTGTCTCAGATACTGTGGCAAAACTTTCGCACCGATAGCGCCGTTCTTCATGGACAGTCTGTATCAGGACCTAAATGCCGTGACAGGAAAAGACAAGGCAGAAAGTGTGCATTTGTCAGACTTCCCAGTAGCGGATGAAAGCAAAATAGATACAGATTTGGTGGAGAAAAACTCATCTAGCACAGTCTATCACTTCGATGGTATTTTTCATTAAGAAAGAAAGAAAAATATCAAGGTTCGTCAGCCACTACAAAAAGTGATGATTCCTGTTTTGGACAAGAAAACTGAAAGCCAGATTTTAGCCATAGTGGATTTAATCAAACAAGAAGTAAATGTGAAAGAACTGCAGCTCATCAATGCTGAAGAGGCTTCTACACTGATTGTGAAACAAATCAAACCTAACTGAGGTTCTGGGAGCTAAACTGGGCAAAGACATGAAAAGCTGTGGGTGCTGAAATCTCTGCAATGAGTTCTGAACAGATAGCAACCCTTGAAAAGAAAGGAAAAATGAACATCGCAGGACATGAAATTACCATCGATGATGTGGAAATCTTGACCAAAGATATCCCAGGATGGACAGTAACCAGCGAGGGCAGAATAACTGTGGCATTAGACCTTACTGTAACTGATGAACTCAGAGCAGAAGGTGTGGCAAGAGAATTCGTGAACCGCATCCAAAAATCTTAGAAAAGATAAAGATTTTGACCTGATGGATAGAATTTCTATACAATTAGAGGAGAATAATCCGTTTAAGTCAGAAATCAATGCTAATAATTCTTACATTTCTGCAGAAGTATTGGCAAAATAATGTAGAGTTTGTGAATTCACTTTTCTCAAGCTGATGAAATAGAAATCAATGATGTGTATTTCAAAAATAAATATAAACAGAGTTTAAAAAAATTTTAAGTAAAAACAATTAATTAACAAAAAGATGGAAGATAGAATAAGGTACAGCGATGCTGATTTGCAGGAGTTTAAGGCTATTATCCAACAGAAAATAGAAAAAGGCAGAGAAAAGATTGGGCTTTACTAAGAGAAAGTTTCATCAATGACCAAAACAACGGAACAGATGATACTTCGCCTACATTCAAAGCCTTTTGAAGAAGGAGCCGAAACGCTCAGCAAAGAACAAAATGCGATACTGGCAGGCAGACAGGAAAAATTCATCCGCGACCTGGAAGCACGCACTCATCCGTATAGAAAACAAAACCTATGGAATCTGCCGTGTAACAGGAAAACTGATAGACAAAAGAGCGACTAAAAGCCGTTCCACACGCTACACTGAGCATAGAAGCGAAAAACATGCAGCGGTAAATATCACACATATGAGGGCTAAGATATCTTAGCTCTCTTACTTAATTTGACCAACTAAAATGATTATATTCATCACAGCGCTAGTACTGCTCATAGACCAGTTATCCAAATTTTACATCAAAACCCATTTTCATTTAGGGTGAAAGCATTCCTGTTTTCGGACTGGACTGGTTTCGGCTTACTTTCGTAGAAAACCCAGGAATGGCGTATGGGATGCAGTTTGGTGGAATTTTCGGAAAAATACCTGCTCATTTCACTTCGTATTTTTATTGATTTTTAGGAATGGTATATTATTTCAAAAAAATGGATAAAAGAAGGCGCGAGCAACTATCTGCTTGTCCCAATGAGTTTTATTTTTGCAGGAGCGATAGGCAACCTTATTGACGGGCTTTTCTATGGAATGATTTTTGACAGCGGAAGCGTTTTTCATAGAAGATATTGGCAGCTGGGTAGGCTATGACGGCGTTTCTAGCTTTGGAGAAGGATATTCTGGCTTCATGAGAGGCTGCGTGGTGGATATGCTTCATTTTCCGCTGTTTAGCTTCACTGTTCCAGAAGGCGTTCCTCTAGTGGGAGGACAACATGTGAATTTTTCCGATATATATTTAATGTTGCAGACTCAGCGATTACGGTCGGAGGTGTGCTTTTGTTCATTTTCAGAAAAAGCCTTTCCTAATGGAGAGTTTTAATATTTAAAATATTAATGAAATTATTTAAGAAAATTGTCCTTTTGGGGGACTGGGAGGCTTGTTGCTGGGAATTTTTGGTCTGTTTTTGGAGTAATTTTTGAAATAGAGAGCAAAACCCAAAAATTTTGTAACCGATGACATTGAAAAACTGCCCAACCAAAAAGTAGGCGTGCTGCTGGGAACTTCTAAAACCCTCCCAAGTGGGTATAAAAATTATTATTTCTATTACAGAATAGATGCCGCAGAAAAACTCTACAAATCAGGGAAAATAGAATACATCATCGTGAGCGGAGACAACAGCCGAAAGGACTACAACGAGACCCGAAGACATGAAAAACGAGACTGATAAACAGAGGCATTCCTGCGGATAAAATTTATGAGGATTTTGCGGGTTTTAGGACTTTGGATTCGGTGGTCAGGGCAAAAGGAGATTTTTGGGCAAAAACAGCTACATCATTATTTCCCAGAGTTTCATAACGAAAGAGCTGTTTATTTAGCTCAAAAAATGGAATTCAGGCCTTTGGGTTTAATGCAAAAGATGTAAATAAATACGCAGGCATCAAAACCAAGATTAGAGAATATCTTGCCAGAACCAAAAGTTTTTCGTGGATTTTTCATTGGAAAAGAACCAAAATTTGGTGGAGAAAAAATAGAAATAAAATAGAAATTTGATTAAGAAATAAAATTGATTTATGCAGAGTGAGTGGTTACAGCGAACCGAACTTTTGTAAAGAAGAAGGAATAGAAAAGACTGCAAAGCGCTAATATTCTGATAGTTGGACTCGGCGGCGTAGGGTCTTTCGCAGCAGAATTTTTGGTGCGTTCTGGAATTGAGAATTTGACCATTGTAGATGGAGATACAGTGGATATCACTAACATTAACAGGCAGTTACCCGCTCTAAAACTCTACCATTGGTAAAAAAATAAAAACCGATGTCGTTGCCGAAAGAATTTTGGATATCAATCCTGAAATTAATTTAAAGAAAATCAATGAGTTTCTAGAACCAGAGCGCATGGAGGAGATTTTGACACAGGAAAAAAATTTGACTATGTTCTGGATTGCATCGACAGCCTCAGCCCTAAACTGGCTCTCATCATCACTTGTAAAAAGAAAGAAAAATCAAGCTGGTAAGCGCAATGGGTGCAGGCGGAAAAACCGATCCAAGCAAAGTAATGGTAAGGGATATCAACAAAACCAACAACTGTTTTTAGCAAAACAAATCAGAAAAACTCAAAAAGAACAAATACACAAAGTTTCGCTGCGTATTTTCCACCGAAATTCAAGATGAAAAACAGCCTGAAAAATGACCGATGGCAGCAATTATAAAAAAATCATTCTACGGCACTATCAGCTATATGCCCGCTATTTTCGGGCTGTATGCCGCTGCCGAAGTTATCAGATTTCTTCTAAAAAAGAACAAAATGAAGCCTAACGGATTTCCAAAAGAAGAGAAACTAAAAACAAGACCGATATTTCCTTACTTTTTGAGCAGGGAAAAATGGTTTTCATATAAAGAACTGGCTATCATCTCCTTACAAAAAGAAAATTTACCGACTCAAAAAGTAGGCGTCTCTGTTTCTAAAAAGTTTTTTCAAAAAGCAGTGGACAGAAATAGAGTAAAAACGCCTTCTGCGAGAAACCTACCGCCTCAATAAACCTTTATTTATAAAGACTTTTGGAGAAAAATTCTCTAAATATGATGTTCTACCGCTCAGCAAAATTGCCCAAAAAATATGACAGAAATAGAAAGCCTATTTCTGAAGTTGTGCGAGGAGAAAAACTCTTCTTTATAATAAATTATTTTTATATATTCATGTTTAGTTTTGCAGGGTATTATATTTTTATAATACTTTATGATTATTTAACTATTTTTAATTAAAAAAATACTAGAATATGAGAAAAACATTATTCTATTGGGGTTTTTAGCGACTACAAGTTTAGCTTTTGCCCAAACAGGAAAAAGTAGGGATAAAACACAAACAGTCCTGAAGCTACCTTGGACATAAAACCAAGTACAGCCAATGCTGCTACAAGCGCGCGTACAAACGAAGGGGTTCTGATCCCGAGAGTAAGCAAAGCGAGACTAAAACAGCATCACTACTGCTAATTTGAAAGAGTCTACTTTGGTGTATGTTTCTGATATTTCAGGAAGTTCTACTGCTACTACAACTAATGTAACTCTAAAGGGTTCTACTATTACAGCACTACTGACAGTAAGTGGGTAAAAATAGCAGAAGGAGCTATGCAGGAACAAGACCTAGATTAGTAGGAACAGATAACCACATTACACAAGATGCAGGAAATGGAGGAACTGGGTACAAATGGTGGTGGTGGCAGCAATATCGGTATAGGAAAAGAGTCTCTATATTCTATCGGAGGGGACTTGGAAATATTGCTATTGGTGAAAAATCTCTTTACTCCACTCAGGGTGGAATTGGAAATATCGGTATCGGTAACCGTGCTTTATACAATAACCAAGGAGGGTTAGAAAACATCGCTATCGGTAATAGCGCACTTCGTAATGCTGGTGCTGGTTCTGTCGGCAACATCGCTATTGGTAATAGTGCCCTTATGGCAGGGAGGTGGCAGTATAGCCATAGGAAAAGATGCATTGAGAAATAATACAGGTGGATATAATATAGCTGTTGGTACAAATGCCTTTATACGAAAAACACCTACGGAAGAGACAACATGGCTATAGGGTGCAAATTCATTACAAAACAACACTACTGGATCTGACAATATAGCTATGGGAAACAGCTCCCTAATAAGCAATACAACAGGAAATAGTAATATTAGTTTAGGTACTAATTCCCTAAGACATAATACTACAGGAAATAATAACATAGGAATGGGTGCTAGCTCTTTAGCATCAAACACTATTGGAGAAAAGCAACATCGGTATGGGACCAGGGCATTATATTCTAACCAGTCTGGTAGTAATAACATCGGTATGGGTACACACGCCCTCCGTTTAAATACTACTGGAAAGGATAACATCGCTATGGGAACTACTGCCCTTTTTCTAACACTATAGGGATAAATAACATCGCTATCGGTGCTGGTGGGCTTAACAAAAATACATCAGGGAATAACAACATCAGTATAGGTGCTGACGCTCTTCGTGGAAATACTACAGGGACTAGAAACATTGCTATCGGTGAAGGTACTCTTAATGAAAATACCACAGGAGGATACAATGTTGGGTTAGGGATATCTGCACTTTCTAAGAACACAACAGAGTATCAAATATCGGTATTGGTGTTAATGCTCTATCTAATAGCACCACAGGAGATTCTAACATCAGGGATTGGTAATAGTGCTTTGCTAGCGAATACTGTAGGAAGATATAATGTTGCTATGGGGTATTTCCTATAAAGAAAAAAATACTTCAGGGTCATTCAACATTTCACTAGGATACCAGCCTATGGAAAAATCAGACCACTGGAAATAACAATATAGCTCTAGGAACCTATTCATTATCAAATAACACTACCGGAGAGCATAATATCGCATTGGGTGCAAACTCACTCTTTAATAATGTTAGTGGTAATAAAAATATCGCAATAGGTAACTATTCAGGAGAATGGATGAAAGGTCAAAAACAATGTACATTTAGGAAGTGGAACTTTTCCAGACTTCTTACTCTGCAGAACTAGACAATGTAATAGTAATAGGAAATGGTATCGGTTCATCTGATCTTACAGCAAGTACAGGAAAGGATAACACTATTATCTTAGGGTTATAAAAACGGACATAATTTAAGCCCTAATATCAGGTTGGTACTTACCAACCAGATTCTAAAGTTCATATCGTAGCCAACGGACCAAACGCTATCAAGATTGTAGATACTAACCAAGCTGAAGGTAAAGTACTTACCAGTGATGCTAATGGGGTGGGAACTTGGAAAGTTCCAGCTGTAGCTATGACACAAGGTCACTTAGGAAAACCCTGGTGTAAATATACCAGCTAATACAGGTAATTTCCTTTACACAGGTTCTTATATTGATGTTCCTGCTAAGACTAAATATTTAGTAACAGTAGGTACCTTAATGTCTATGGGTAAAGTGAGTCCTTGTAATTTTTGGTTAAGAACAATGTTCTCTGACAGCCCTACAAGTCAAAGAAGATACGGTGAAAATGGCAAGACTTTAATTAGTGGACTATTACCACAAGGAGCATTCTTTGCTATATTACAAAGGTTCTATCATCTTAGACAATAGTAATAACCCTAATATTAAAACTTTCTACTACATGGCTGGAGTGTAGATACACGAGGAACAGGAACTTGTAGAGCAAGTGATCACCTGTATCTCTATGGGGGAACTACTTGGGGAGAAGGTGCTATATATGGTATGCCTATTCAGTAATATATACTATAATCATATATTATATCCTATTGCCAGAGTCAAAGACTCTGGCAATTTTTATTTCTATAAACATATTCGTTGCTATATTTATAGTTAAATATTAACTTTGTCCTCCATGAAACCAAAGTGGATTTTTAAAGATAAACCAAGCGAAAACATTCTACATCAGCTAAAAATCTGAGCTAAACTGCGAGGATTTAGAAGCTCTAATTCTTGCCCTAAGAAATCTGACTGATTTGAGAAAAATCAAAATGTTTTTCAGGCTAAAAGAGGAAGACATCCACGATCCTTTCTTGATGAAAAACATGCACAAAGCTGTAGAACGGATAGCTACCGCCGTGGAAAAACGGCGAAAAAAATCTAATCTATGGCGACTATGATGTAGACGGCACCACTTCGGTTTCGCTGATGTATCGGTATTTAGCGGAGATTTATGATGAAAAATTTCTTGATTTCTACATTCCAGACCGCTACGCTGAAGGGTATGGAATATCTTTTCCAAGGGATAGATTTTTGCTAAAGAAAATGGGATTTCGCTTGTCATTGCTTTGAGACTGCGGCATCAAATCCATAAAAAGAAATCGATTACGCCAGTTCGCTCGGGATAGATTTTTGTCATCTGCGACCACCACCTCCCAGGCGATGAAATCCCAAAAGGCAACGGCTGTTTTAGATCCCGAAACAAAAAGACTGCCTCTATCCATACAAGGAATTGAGCGGCTGCGGAGTCGGCTTCAAACTCTGCCAAGCTCTAAATTCCATTTACAAAATTCCATCCGAAAAAAATTTATGATTTGACCGATTTACTGGCTATCAGCATCGCTTCGGATATTGTCCCAATCACAGGTGAAAAATAGAACTTTGGCAAAATTAGGGACTAAAAAAACTCCACAATACACAAAAATGGGATTAAAATTTTTAATCCCAGAAGAACGCTCGAAAAACTTTACTATTTCTAATATTGTCTTTGAAATCGGGGCCAAAAATAAACGCTGCTGGCAGAATTTCTCACGGAAAAAAATGCCGTAAAACTCATGATTTCCAATGATGAAAACGAAGCCGAAAAAATCGTAGAGGAAATCTGCGAACTGAACAGCCAGCGGAAAGAAATGGACAACCAGACCACTACCGAAGCCGTACAGCAAATAACTGATACATGAACAAGATAAAAAATCCTCTATCATCGTTTATAGCCAAAACTGGAACAAAGGCATCGTGGGCATCACCGCATCACGAATTACAGATTTATACTACAAACCTGCCATCGTTTTTCACAGATGGCAGTGGCGAGGAGAAATGGTAGCCTCTGCCCGCTCTGTCTCAGACTTTTGATCTTTATAAAGCTTTTGGAAAAAAATGCAGTCATCTTTTAGAAAAAAATTCGGAGGGATCATCAGGCTGCGGCTGGACTTACTTTAAAGAAAGAAATATTTTGAAGAGTTTAAAAACTTTTGTTTGAAAAAAAGTGGTGTCAGAACAAATCCAAGAACACCAGAAAACACCGATAATAGAGATAGATTGTGAAATAAAAACTCAATCAGCTCAACGAAAAAAATTTTTCGAGTTTTTCATCAAAAATTAGCTCCTTTCGGGCCACAAAAATATGCGACCCTGTTTTCGCTCTAAAAAATATTTCAAATCCTAAATTTGTCCAGCTAATCGGCAAAGACAAAAAGTCACCTAAAATTCTATCTGCCCTCAGAAAAATAAGAATATAGAATGCACTGGTTTTGAAGCTTGGCAGCTGCTATGAAGATTTACAGAAGAAAAATTTTGATATGGTTTTTTCCATCGAAGAAAACCACTGGAAAGGCGAGATCCGCCACATACTTTTACATCAAAAGATATTCAGTTTAACTCCTAAACATTTCGCATGAAAAATAGCCTTGTTTTTTTGGGTCTTTTAATCCCATTCATATCGGACACTTGATTTTAGCAAATTATATCGTGGAACATACTGATTTAGATGAACTTTGGTTCGTTGTAAGTCCAGCAGAATCCTTTGAAATCAAAAAGTCTGCTCCACGACCACGACCGCTATGATATGGTAGAAATGGCGATAAAAAACTATCCTAAAATGCGCGTTTCGGATATAGAATTTTCTATGCCGAAACCTTCCTACACCATAGATTCTCTCACTTATCTTCGTGAAAGATATCCTGAATATACTTTTGGGCCCTAATCATGGGCGAGGACAATTTGGTCAGCCTTCCAAAATGGAAAAAAACTACGAAACTTTGATAAAAAAATCACCAAATCATCGTTTATCCGCGTGTTTTATCACAAGACACTGACAAAGAAGCGATTACACACGAAAAACATTTGCAAAATAAATGCGCCGATAATAGAACTTTCTGCGACCGAAATCAGAAAAAAATGATTAGAGAAAAAAGAATGTCCGCCCTATGCTTCCTCCCGAAGTTTTTGAATATATAGACACGAAAGGATTTTACCAAAATTCTGATTTCTAATAGTATTTTCTCAATCACAAAAAATTGTATTTATAGGTAAAATAGATAACATCTAATTCTTTTTTTGAGGATATATTTCTGATTGTTTGTATCTTTGTCAATTAGTTTTATATATAAATCAATGATAAAAGTTTCTGATATTGCAAAAGAAAAAAAGCAATACAACTAATGAAAGAAGATGGCTACGACCCTGACACAGACTACATCCGTGTAGGGAGTGAAAAAGCGGCGGCTGCTCTGGGCTGGAATATGTCCTGAAAATTCGACAAAGAAAGATTAGAAAACGACCAAGTTTTTCGAGGACAACGGCATTAAAATCATCGTGGATAAAAAAATCTTTCTTATATCTCGTGGTACCACTTTGGAGTTTTCAGGCGGACTGAACGGAAAGGGATTTGTCTTCAATAATCCAAACGCCAAAAGAACCTGCGGCTGCGGAGAGTCTTTCTCTTTGTAAATTATTTCTCACTAGTTGGTATCAATCCAAATTTAAAAAAAGTTTGGAAAGAGAGATTTTTGTATCAAATTAAATAAATATTTTAAATCGAAAAAGAATAAATTATGTCAAAATATACAGAAGATGACCTTAGGGTTGATTTAGAAAACAAGGAATACGAATACGGATTTTATACAGATATAGAATACGAGGAGTTTCCTACGGGACTGAATGAAGATATTGTTCGTGAAATTTCTAAACGAAAAAACGAGCCAGAATGGATGACGGAATGGCGTCTAGAAGCTTTCCGTATATGGCAGACTATGGAAGAGCCTGACTGGGCAAACATAAAGTACGAAAAACCTGATTTTCAAGCTATAAAATACTACGCTGCGCCAAAGAAAAAAAGCCAGAATTAGAAAGCCTTGACCAAGTGGACCCAGAATTACTAAAAACCTTTGAAAAACTTGGGATTTCGCTGGAAGAACAAAAAGGCTGACTGGCGTGGCAGTGGATGTGGTGATGGACTCCGTATCTGTGGCGACCACTTTCAAGAAACTTTGGCTGAGAAAGGAATTATCTTCTGCCCTATTTCCGAAGCGATACAAAAACACCCAGATTTGGTAAAAAAATACCTCGGAACAGTGGTAAAACAAAATGATAATTTCTACGCAGCCCTCAACTCTGCTGTGTTTTCGGATGGTTCATTCTGCTACATTCCAAAAGGCGTGAGATGTCCTATGGAACTTTCTACCTATTTCAGAATCAATCAGGGAGGAAGCGGGTCAGTTCGAAAGAACCCTGCTCATCGCTGATGAAGGTGCGTATGTGTCTTATTTAGAAGGATGTACAGCGCCTCAAAGAGATGAAAACCAGCTGCACGCGGCTGTGGTAGAGCTGATCGCTTTAGACCATGCAGAAATCAAATATTCCACCGTACAAAACTGGTATCCAGGCGATGAAGAAGGAAAAAGGCGGTGTGTTTAACTGCGTGACAAAGAGAGGTCTTGCCGAAACAGGAGCAAAAAATCTCTTGGACACAAGTGGAGACAGGGTTCTGCAGTTACTTGAAATACCCTTCTTGCATTCTGAAAAGGTGACAATTCTGTGGGGCGAGTTCTACTCCATCGCAGTTACCAATAAATTCAATATGCAGACACAGGAACGAAAATGATCCATATCGGTAAAAATACCAAATCTACTATCATTTCTAAAGGAATTTCGGCTGGGAAATCCAATAACTCTTACAGAGGATTGGTAAAAGTTCTCCCAACAGCTAAAGGAGCGAGAAACTTCTCCCAGTGTGATTCCCTATTGATGGGCAACGAGTGTGGAGCGCATACTTTCCCTTACATCGAGATTAAAGACCCTTCTGCACAGCTGGAGCACGAGGCTACGACCTCTAAAATTGGGAAGACCAGATATTCTACTGTAACCAGAGAGGAATAGACACAGAAAAAGCTATCGCCTTGATTGTGAATGGTTTCAGTAAAGAGTTCTTAACAAACTGCCGATGGAATTTGCCATAGAAGCACAGAAACTATTGGAAATCAGCTTAGAAGGAAGCGTAGGATAAACATACTGCTGGTTATTTTTCACAATGTAAAAACAAGATTTTTCTTTCAGTAGTTAAAGTAAAAAATGACAGAAACATTAGTAAAAACACATCAAAAATCTATTTCATCTAGCACCTAAAGACTGCAAAGGTTTTTCGGAGGAACAATTGTTAGAAGCCGAAAAAGCGATTGGCGGTTAAGTTTCCTCAGAGTATTCGAGAGTATTACTTACAATTAGGCGCTACGGAAAGCGTAAAACCAATCATTTAACAGTTTGGCTACGCCTGAACAGCTGTACTTTGATGGAGATTTTCTTTGTTTCTGTGAAGAAAATCAAGGCGTGGTGATGTGGGCTATCCACCAAAGAAGATTTAGCAAATCTAACCCTCCCATTTGAAATTACGGCTCTGAAACCGACCCTGACTGGGTGAAAACCCAAAATTATCGGATTTTTTTGGCTGTATATGGCTATTTACAATGGTACTTTGGGTGGGCTGTCCTACAATGCCAATGCAATGGGCGGCTGGGATATGGAAGGCTTTGAAGTGCCTGAACAGGCAGTTTCTTATATAGAAAAACAATATGACACACTTACCGAACTCTGCTGGGAAGGACAGCGCGTCTTTACTGATAAGGATTTTTACAATCGTGATAGTCCTCTCCATACACCGAGAAACAAAGCGAACAACGGCTATCTTTATAGGCACTTCCAAGAAAAACTTTTTGACAAGTTTTTAGGGAGATGAAAAATTTTGGGCTGGAATGGGATTACACTTCGTATGAAGATTAACACGACAAGCTATTAAGAATGACAGAAGCAGTAGAAAAACATATCAAAAACTCCAACGACTGGATAAAAAGACGAACTGGAGTAGAACATCTCCTGAAAGTTCTCAAAACTCCAAAGCAAAAAGTACATTGCTCCACTACGAGAAATGGCAGAACAATGGAAAAACGATCCGCCGCCGCAGGAAGGAGTTCTTTTCGTACCTTATGCTGAATGGGTAGAGGCGATTTGTATTTACTTGGAAGAAGGAACACGAGGACTTATAAAAAGTCCTTAATGAGCAAAAAGAATTGTTCAATATTGCTTTTTGGAGTGTTAGAAGAAATACCTGTCAGTGAGGCTTTTACTGCCTTTTTAGAAATTGCTAAAACTTTTTCTACTGGGAATTACCAATGAGCAGGAGGATTTTGTGAAAAAAATATGCTTATTCGCTTTGTTGTATATCACACCAGCTCAAAGGCGAGAATGTGGGCAAAGACCTTCACGAAGCTTTTGTGCCTATTTTAAAACAAATCATCAGCTTTGCACAAACAAAAAGAACGAAACGATAATGTGCAGTGCTACCGTATGCTTTCAGGCGTTTGGTGACAAGAGCGATATAGAATATCTTAAAAAGTCTGACTTTTACAGAGGACTACTATAAAAAAATACAGGAAAAACGATTATAAAGAGAATAGAAAAGAAATATGTTAATTAGTAAATTGTTCCTATAGATTCCTACCAATAGATTTTTATCCACTCCCTATCAAAGTCAGCTCTCAAGCACAATTAGGGTATGTACTGAGGCAGACCTTCTAGTAAAGGATGAGACCAAAGATAACTGAATAAATAATGATTTTTGTTTCTTGTATAAAAATATTATAATTTAACAACCTTATCTACTTTACATTTAATAAAACAAGAGTTCCTTATTTACAATGTTATTTGTAGCTTTACGACATATTTTATAATCTAAACTATTTTTATAATAAATTATCAATCCTATTATCTTTGATTTGCTTTGGGGCCTTTTGCCCAAGAAAACTATGTCACTACACAAATGAGTATTGATGAGGAAATACAAGGAACACTCTTGTCTCCTAAAAAGCAGAATAATACTCCGTTAGCTATACTTATTGCAGGGTCAGGTCCCACCGACCGCGATGAAATCAAGCACATCTAAAGAATAATTCTTTAAAATATCTTGCCGAAAGGATTAGCTGAAAAAGAAATATCAGTTTTTCGTTATGACAAGCGTATCATTGCCCAAATGAATAAAAGGCACTGTACAAGAGGATAAAGGTTACCTTTGAAGATGGAGTAAATGATGTTCTATTGGCGGTAAACTATTTCAGTATAAAAATATCATCATTATCGGACACTCTGAGGGGTGCTCTAATAGGAATTCTTGCTGCTCAGAAAACACCTGTCTCTAAATTAATTTTCTATTTCAGGGCGAGGCAGTAATGGTGCTACCTCATTGAAGAACAAATAAAAGCAGAATGTCCCTCAACTCAAAGGAAGCCCAAAAGTCCTCAATCTGTTAAAAAGGAGAACAAGTAGAATATTTCTCCTTATTTTGGCTCCTGTATTTAGGAAGAGTGTACAACCTTATCTTATCTCTTGGTTTAAATATGATCCTACTAAAGAGATAGCAAAGATGAAAATTCCTGTTTTTATTATACAAGGAACTAATGATTTACAGGTAGAAAAAGAAGCGCAACTTCTCAAAGAAGCACAACCTAAGGCACAACTCCTCTTTGTAGAAGGAATGAGACCATATATTAAAGAGGTAAAAAAACAATAGAAGAAAATCAGCAATCTTACCTAAATCCAGATATACCTACTTCACCTAAACTTATGAGCTATTGCTCAATTTATCAAAAACTAACATATCAAATGAACACTCTAAGGAAAGAACTACGCCCTGATTTTGCTACTGCTGAAAAGCTGCTTATCCTCTCGTGCTAAAACCCTGCGAGAGATTATGAGGAGCTTTTCATGACGCTCAAAAGCGAAGACACTCCCGAAAGTATTTGACAA
>BNJS01002593.1_pt1 | contig 120235 bp, 154 predicted proteins | sample 8540461 | NCBI WGS metagenome assembly BNJS01 (sample SAMD00202454, study PRJDB9452) | human saliva metagenome | isolation source: human saliva | place: Japan | reverse complement strand
CAGTTACGCATTGCTGACGGTGCTAGAAACCTGTTTCGGACAATATTTGGGTCAATGGCTTGCAGATAGGTTACCAACAACAGAACGTTGTGCATCGGGCGAAGGCATTTTAAGCTTATGCAAATGGTGTGCAACGCACCATTTTGCAACAGGGCAAGCGGTGTTTCTGGTGCATTTGCAGGCTGTAGTGTCTCAAACCGCAACATCACATGGGTAAAATCTGGTTCCAGAAAAAGATCCTGATTTAATAATACACAGCGCACAATCCAGGTCAAGCCTCTGATTGAATCTGCATAACACGTTGATTTAACCGCTTTACAGCAAAAATTAGCGCCAAATTATGCAATTATTGAGTGAAATCATCGATTGCAAAAACTCACCAAACTGCTTGCAAAAGCGAATGTGATTTAGGTGGAAAAGCCGGTGAATACAGTATTAAAAGACGCAAGTCAGGTCAAAACACTGGCTCTATCAGCAAACGAAAAAGAAAATTGTCCAGTGCATTATTGCTCGCACATTATGTGGGTAAGCCTGATTCAGAAATTGCAAACGGTCGTGTGAATAGCCAAGACAAATGGCGTGCAATTAACGAAATTAAAAACGAATATTACCGCACGTTATTTAAAAATAACGAAGCGTTAGCACAAAATGCATCATACCCGCTATTGGCATTTATTCAGCAACAGCTAAAATAGTGAAAAACAAAAATTAACTTATTGGTTGGACACGATTCTAATATCGTCGCTCTGCTTGCGGCACTGGGTGTTGAACCTTATGAATTGAATGATTCATTAGAAAATATTCCAATCGGCGGCAAGTTACTATTTGAAGTGTGGAAACACAAACCAAGTGGTAAGCTCAAATTTAAGTTGGATTATGTGTATCAAACCACCGATCAGCTGATTAACATCACGCCACTAAGTTTAGCGACACCACCAAACCAAACGGCATTAACCCTCAAAGGTTGTGAAAAAGATGAACATGGTTTTTGTGATTACGAGCGTTTTCAACAGGTGTTGAGTGAGAGTATTAAGAACGGTAAGAAATAGCGTTCATGCAACCTTATGAAAAATACTTAAAAGAAAATTTGCAGAAATTGCGAGTGGAGCAGACGGATGCGGAAAGAAAATTATGGCAACGCATCAATCGAGATCAATTATTAGGATTTCGATTTAATCGACAAAAGCCACTTTTAAGTTATATCGTTGATTTTTATTGTGCAAAAGCAAAGTTGATTATCGAATTGGACGGTAGTCAGCACTATGAACCTGATTATCAGGAAAAAGACGCATTGCGAGATGCAGAATTAAATTCACTTGGTTTTACGGTGATGCGATTTAGCAATGATGAAGTCATGTGTGAAATTGAAGCGATAGTCGAGCAAATTTATTTATTTTTAGAGAATGTAAGGGCTGATTGAGTATGAGGTTGGATTAGCTTCTGCCATCTCCCCTACCCCTCTTTACTAAAGAGGGATTTCTTGAGTAAATTGATAGTAACTGACTCATTTACATTTTAATTTCAATAAAGATTAAATTACCTGCTTTCAAAAAACGTTAAAGTAGAATATAGGTATTTAATTCTGCAAAGATCTAATCCCCTCTTTAGCAAAGAGGGGGTAGGGGAGATTTGGCAGAAGTGACAACGAAGAAAATATAATGAAGCAACATACTTATCAAACTACCGTAGAGTGGGTGGGGAATTTAGGGCGAGGCACATTCTCTTATACTGCGTATGAGCGAGATTTTATTGCTTCGGCATTGAATAAACCTAATATTTTAGGTTCTGCTGATCCTGCTTTTCGTGGTGATAAAACACGTTGGAACCCAGAAGATATGTTATTAGCCTCCATTTCTGCCTGTCATAAATTATGGTATTTACATTTTTGTGCCGTTAATAACATTATTGTGCAAGAATACCGTGATGAAGCAATAGCAATTATGGATGAAGGCAGTTCTGAACAAGCAGGACGTTTTATTTCAGCAACATTAAAACCTCGTGTAAGAATTTCAAGTGAGTCGGATGCTGTTAAGGCATTGGCATTACATGAAAATGCGCATCACGCGTGTTTTATTGCAAATTCACTTAATTTTCCAGTGAAATGTGAAGCTATTATTGAAAAAGATTAAATTAAAATAAAATGGTGCCAAGGTGCACCTTACCAGAGAAAACAAAATGACAACCCAAAACTTCCTAGTAGAAATCGGCACCGAAGAGCTGCCACCAAAAGCTCTCAAAACATTAGCAACCTCTTTTGCAGATAACGTTGAGGCGGAATTAAACCAAGCGGGTTTATCATTCGATAAAATCGAATGGTTTGCGGCGCCACGTCGTTTGGCGGTGAAAGTGTTGAACTTGGCGACACAACAACCGAGCAAAGAAATCGAAAAACGCGGACCGGCAGTGTCTGCAGCTTTTGATGCGGAAGGCAAGCCAACTAAAGCGGCAGAAGGCTGGGCGCGTGGTTGTGGTATTACTGTTGAACAAGCAGAACGCATTGCAACTGATAAAGGTGAATGGTTAGTTCATCGTGCAAAAATTGAAGGTCAACCGACCAAAAAAACTTGCTTAATGACATTGTGGCAAATGCGTTGGCGAAATTGCCAATTCCAAAACCAATGCGTTGGGCAGATAAAACCGTGCAATTTATTCGTCCGGTTCACACTGTGACCATGCTGTTAGGTGATGAGTTAATCGAAGGCGAAATTTTAGGTGTGTGCTGCTCGCACTATTCGCGGTCACCGTTTCTTAGGCGAGAAAGAATTTGAAATTCAACATGCCGACCAATATCCGCAATTATTACGTGAAAAAGGTTCTGTCGTAGCCGATTTCAATGAGCGTAAAGCGGAAATCCTTGCAAAATCTCAAGCAAAAGCGACCGCACTTGGTGGCGTGGCTGACATTGAAGAAAGCTTGCTTGAAGAAGTGACTTCGTTGGTGGAATATCCAAATGTATTAGCTGCAAAATTTGAAGAACGTTTTTTAGCCGTGCCAGCGGAAGCCTTGGTTTACACCATGAAAGGTGACCAAAAATATTTCCCGATTTATGACAAAGACGGCAAATTATTACCGCACTTTATTTTTGTATCGAACATCAACCCAGAAGATCCAACAGCAATTATCGAAGGGAACGAAAAAGTGGTTCGCCCACGTTTAACCGATGCGGAATTCTTCTTCAAAACCGATTTAAAACAAAAACTGGTTGATCGTTTACCACGTTTAGAAACTGTATTGTTCCAACAACAACTGGGTACATTGAAAGACAAAACAGATCGTATTGAGCAACTAGCAGGCGAAATTGCAAAACAAATTGGCGCAGACGAAGCAAAAGCAAAACGTGCAGGTTTACTGTCAAAATGTGACTTGATGACCAACATGGTATTTGAATTCACCGATACGCAAGGTGTAATGGGGATGCACTATGCCCGTCATGACGGTGAAGATGAAGAAGTCGCAGTCGCATTAAACGAACAATATATGCCACGCTTTGCGGGAGATGAATTACCTAAATCTTTGGTGGCAAGTGCGGTCGCTTTAGCGGATAAATTTGACACCTTAACGGGTATCTTCGGTATCGGCCAAGCACCAAAAGGTAGCGCGGATCCATTTGCATTGCGTCGTGCGGCATTAGGTGCATTACGTATTATCGTAGAGAAAAATTTACCACTAGATTTAGAAGATTTAGTGAAAAAATCAGCCGAACTTTTCGGTGATAAACTTACGAATAAAAATGTGGTTGCCGATGTAGTAGATTTCCTGCTTGGTCGTTTCCGTGCGTGGTATCAAGATGAAGGGATTGCAGTGGATGTAATTCAAGCGGTATTGGCGCGTCGTCAACTCGCCCCTGCTGATTTTGATGCGCGCGTGCGTGCGGTTTCACACTTCCGTACTTTAGATTCAGCGGAAGCGTTAGCGGCAGCAAATAAACGTGTAAGCAACATCTTAGCAAAAGCGGATGCTGCAATTGGCGAGATCAATTTGACCGCTTGCGTAGAGCCAGCAGAAAAAGCCCTTGCTGAAGCGGTACTTGCATTACGTACTGAAGTTCAACCGCTTATCGTACAAGGTGATTACACTGCGGTATTAGATAAATTAGCAAACTTACGCGCACCGGTAGACAGCTTCTTTGATAACGTAATGGTAAATGCCGAAGATCCAGCATTACGCCAAAACCGTTTAGCGATTTTAAATACGTTACAAGACTTGTTCTTACAAGTGGCGAGATATTTCTGTTTTTACAACAACATTTAAAGGGGCACATTTGTTGCCCTACAATTAAAAGCAGGAAACACACAGCCGTCAAAAGCTGGAAACTTTATTTTAGCAAATCATTGGCTGAATGTTCGAGTAAGCGATCCGGGTGAAGAGGGCAATGTAAACCATGAAACGGCTTATGTAGCGCATGAGGTAAGTGAGAATGGTCACTAACTTGTGAATTTGTGCGTGAGGCTGAAGACGATATTAAGGTTCAGCAACAGTTTACCGTGTTAGATGAATTATTTGAGCTGCAGTATTTAAGCCCCTGTGGCGTTAGGGTCACGATGCAGTAAGAAAATTGGGCAGTTACGTCGTTTGATCGCTACACACGTTTACTGCACGCATGGTCCGCCTACAGAAAATTTGGCCGCGTGCGTACTTTCAAAGTTATCTATCATCATAAATTAGTAAATCCTAACAAAATCTCACCGCTTGTATGCACAAATTTGACTGCTTTTCGCCCCAAACCCAACCTATATTGCGAGTTTCCTTTCAGACGAGCACGTCAGTCCTCATACTTTAAGTAATTATCAACGCCAACTGATGGTACATGCAACACTGCTGCGCTGGCAGCTGGTTGATGATAAAGAAAAGCCGTGTACGCTGGATGATCGTAGCCAGAAGCCATGTGCGAGCGTTAAGTGCTAAAAGTATTGGTTGCGCCTTGTTGCACTTCGTCAATGGTTACCAGTTCCTCGTTGGGCAAGGTGTATTGAAAGTGAATCCTGCAGTTGGCATCAAAGCGCAAAAGTGAAACATTTGCAAAACATGGGTGCTGAACAGCTTGGCGAATATTAAACATTGAAGAAACAGGGCTGTTATTGTGCGTGATCTGCTGCGATGAAATTAAATACATAGCCTAGATTGCGTCGGTCTGAATTGCAAGGGCTTCATTTAGGTGATATGGATTTAGAGGGCGCAGAGGTGTTTATTCGGTGTGAGTAAGATGAATTGTGCTGATTAAGTGAAAAGCTATCACCGTATTGCAAAATTGGCTAAAGAAAAGGAGCTAGCTTTGCTCCGAAAGATAATGCAGTATTTGAATCGCCGTGGAGGCCGTCTTCTCACCGTGCTATTCAATTGATTATGGAAAATGGGCAAGAAGCAAGGGTTAGCAAACGCATCTGAATCCACATAACATGCCACTCTTTTGCAACACATATGCTAGAAGGGAGCGGTGATTTGCGCAGTGCAAGAGTTACTGGCTAAAGCGTCATATCAACCACGCAATCTATACCCATCTGATTTCCCAACATCTAGCAACGGCTTTTACGATCATGCATCCACGGGCAAGACGAAAAAAGAGGAATAATTGACGACCAAAAGCCTATTTTAGGATTTGTATTAGCAATCACTGCCACGATGATGTGGGGAAGCTTACCCATTGCAGTAAAAACAAGTCATGAAGTAATGATGCCTGGGACATTGGTTTGGGGCTCTGGTTTGTTGTTGCGAGGTAGGATTGTTATTAGTACTTCGATTTGCAGAAAATCCGCCAAATTGACCTCGCTTTGTACGCCAGACTTTGGGGTTAATTGCCTTAGGTACATTGGGGCTTTCAGGTAATTTTTTTAATTGCGGAAAGCTTGCATTCTATTTCTCCTACTACAACACAGGTGTTATGGCAGTTTCACCCTTTACGATGATTTTATTAGGCGTGTTGTTGCTTAAAGAACAGCTTGGTTTTTTTCAAAAATAGGCCTGGCTATTGCTATTGTTAGGATTAGTTGCCTTTTAATGACAGTTTGACGAGCTGTTGCAATTAGGCGCTATTATTATTCCTTTGTTAGTTTATTAGGAAGCCTTATTTGGGTTTGTTATAGTATTGCTCAAAATTGTTAAGAAGCAATTTAGTTCGCAAACAAATCTTGTTGATTATTTATACTTACAGCCGTGTCGTTTTCCTTTGTGGCAACGTTGACAAATTCCAAATAAATTGAAGGAGTTCTCTTTTTTTGGGGATAAGCCATTATTGCTGTTTAAATACCTTAATTGCCTATGGTTCCTTATGGTGAGGCTTTAATGGCGGGATACCTCCGTGTCAGCCTAGTAAACAACTTGATTCCGATTTCACAATGATTTTCTTGCTTGACATTTCTTTTTTCCTGAAATTTTTGAGCCATTAGAAATGAACCCGATTAGTTATTTGGGATCGATAGTTGTTGTAATAGGGCCAAGAAGGTGGGGATAAATTTTTCACCGCTATTCTTGACGTTAATCACGGGGTTTATCCACAGATGATGGGGATAATTTTCTTCCCAATGTGAATAAGAGGTCATTTTGTATAGAGATCCGCAAATTTATCCATAAGAAGAGGATTTTCCAACCAAAAAATTGGTGTTTATCCAGTAGTTACAGATCCAAAATTTGGATCTTTTTTCGTTTTTGCATACGGGGCAAGATACGACAATATTGCGTTGGGTTATCCTGAGTCTTTTCACATCTTTCCTTTGATTTAACCACAGATTTATTCACACAGGGGATTTTCTTGTGTTAAAAGCCGGATTTATGAAACAATCAGGACATTTTCAGTATTGATAATTGCGGTCGAGCGATTTAATTTTGATGGCTACCGCCCAAATGTTGGTATCGTCATTTGTAATAACGACAAGTTCTGTGGGCAAAACGGTTTGGACAGAATTCGTAAGGTGTTTCTGCAAGGAGGCATTAACGAAGTTGCGAAAACATTAGAAACAGCAACGTACCGTGAGCTCTATGGAATAGTCGGTTAACGAAAAAAAAGATGTACGACTTATCTGGGCGTCAAAATATTGGTTGAAATATAACCCGAAACGTTTGGTGCGTAGTCGAGGGAAACCGTAATCAGCCGGTGTGTATCGGACAAAAGCAGCGTTGGTTCTTACTAAAAGTTAACGGCAGATGAATCGACTATCGAACTCAAAAGCAACCAAGAATCCAGAGAATTTGATGGTTGGCGTTGGGTGAAGTTTTTGGTATCCCGTTAGACAAGTGCTCTTTTTAAAACGCGACAAGCTACCGCAAGGTAACAAAGAGTTGCTTCTGCATTATTTAATGAAACCGCAAAACAGATTTAGAACGAAGCGAAAACCTGAAAGAAAAGAGGTTGTAAGCAGGCTTGAGCGTTATGAGCCGAAGTCGGAAGGTTATAAAAGACGTACGCAGACCTTATCGGCCATGGCAATCAAATAAAGGGCGAGAACAAGTGATTGAATTTTTTAATTTTGCTTATTATTGGGGACTGTAGTTGGCTTTTAGTCATTTATCGGTATCGCGGTGGGTTAATTATTGTTCCAAGTTTGGTTTACCCTTTACCGATGATTGGGATTCCGCATGAATATTTGTTATAATGTCCAATTTAATAGGTACTTCTTTGCAACAATTGTGGTGACAGCCTTTCTTCAGCTCAGCGCCATCATAAATTAGGTAATGTGCCTCAGTCAGTAAAGATCTTTTATTCCTGCTCATTATGGCATCTGTTTTCCCGGCAGGCTTGCTGATCGTTAAATTTAGATACCCAGTTAATGACGCGTTTATTCGCATTGATGCATTTTACCTCGCAGGCAGAATGATTTTGAAAAGGGCCCGGAAAATAAGTTTACTAAATACCTATGTTAGTGAGTGCTGGTGCAATTATTGGTGCGCTATCTAGTGTGGCTGGAATATGGTGGCGCTTTATCGTTCCGTTTCTTGCTCAGCCACGGGCTTGAAATGAAAAAAGCGATCGGTACTTCTTCTTTCTGTGGTGCTTTTTAGGCTACTAGGCATGTTAGCTTTTATGGTTAGTGGCTGGGGGCGTAAACGGTATGCCAGATTATTCATTGGCCATATTTATTTACTCCGTACTGATGGGCGTTACGTTAACTTCTTACTTCACTTCAAAATTAGGCGCCAATGCGGCAAATGTGCTGCCAGTGCCGATGCTTAAAAAAGCGTTTGCTGTGATGCTGGTTCTGATTGCCATCAATATGTTTTAAAATAGAAAATTATGACGAACAATTTATTCAATTTCGCAATTGTCCGATTATTTTTAGTTTAGGGCCGATTTCATTGCGCTGGTATGGTGTGATGTATCTTATCGGCTTTGGTTTTGCCTATTGGTTGGGAATGCGCCGTGCGAAAGCTTCAAACGGTGTTTGGAGGCAGAACAAGTTGATCACCTTATCTACACCTGTTTCTGGGCGTTGTGCCTGCTGGTGGTCGCATTGGTGATGTCTTTTTTTTTATAATTTTCCCGCTTTTTAGAAGACCCACTGCATTCATTTAGAATTTGGGAAGGCGGAACGTCGTTTTATGGTGGTCTAATTGGCGTTATTTTAGCTTAAGGATTTGCGCTCTGTTCGTCAAAAACGGAGTTTCTGGCAAACTGCGGATTTTATTGCGCCGTTAGTGCCACGGATTGTGGATAGCGCATTGGGAATTTGGCCAACGACGAATTGTGGGGGCGCGACTGATGTGCCTTTTGGGTATTTGCTCTCCCCAGGCGGTAAACTTCCAAACCACGCCATCCTTCACAGCTTTATGAATTTTCCCAGAAGGCGTTGTGCTGTTTATTATTTTAAACGCTCCTTATTCGGCAAACCCCGTCCAATGGGTTCTGTGGGCAGGATTATTTCCTCACTGGTTAGGCGGTTCCGCTTCTAGTAGAATAAGGTCCGTGAAATGGATTTCTCTGTTAACCAAGTTAAGTGATTTAATTACTCGTGGGCACGGCTTTCATGCCGATGATTTTCGGTGGAATATTGATGCTCTGGGCATACAAACCAAAAATAATAGTAACAAGCGGTCGGATTCGTACCAACAATTTGCAAAATGCCTTCAAAATCAGACCGCTTATTTTTTTTGATAGAAGGAGAGAGAAATGAGTCGGGATATAAAGTCAATGGATTTGATTTAGATGGGACTTTGCAAACACTTTACCAGATTTCTTAACATTAGTCACAATGGTGTTTAGTGAGTATGGGTTACCAAATCATCAATCTAAGAAACTGTGCTTAGTTGATTGGAAAAGGCAGATATTTTCTTCCCAAAATGCGGTCGCTTCTTGACTGGTAAAGTATTTGATGCCGCAACTGAGCCAACAAAAGTGAGCTTTTGATAAGTATGTATGCCACCTTTCACGTTTGTGAGAAAAGTGAGAGCTCTCACGAAATGTGAAAAGCACGTTAGTTGCACTCCAAAGAGAAAGCTATGCTTTGAAGTGGCGATTACGCAATAAGCTCACACATTTAGCTGGAGCCGGTACTAACCGCGTTTGGTATTTTTGAGTTATTTAGTGCAACCTGGGTGGGCAATCTCTCTCAAAATCAAAGCCACACCCAGATCCGATGTTCTTCATTTGTCAGCAATTTTAATACTGAGCCGTAGCAGGAAATGCTGTTTGTTGGCGATTCAGAGAATGATGTGATTGCCTCGAAAAGCCGCAGGCTGTGATGTGGTTGGACTGACTTATGGTTATAACTACAATGTGCCGATTGGTGAAAGCTGAGCCACAACTTTTGTGGCGGGTGATTTTGCTGACGCATTAAAAATAGTGGAAAAGTGATATGCTTACTTAAACATAAAGCACTTCTAATCACAATAATTAAACTTATTAAATAAGGATAAACCATGAAAACGCTTTTAACCCGGTCTTTCGTTTCAACCGCACTTTTTAACTGCTTGTGATCAAAATGTTCAAACCAAAAGTACACAATCGGCAGCGCCTGTGTACAAATCGGCACCAGCTCTCAACAAGCAGCACCACCATGTACTGATTATAAGCAAGTGGGCTCAAGAGCAGAAAAGCAAAAGCAAGCAGCCGAGGTTGCTAAAGGCTAAAGCAGCACAAGCTAAGGAAAATCTGAAGCTAATGACGCAAAAATACTGACGCAAAGCTAAAGCACTCTAGCTCAAGGTGGTGGTACCAAAGCTCAGCAGTTAGCGCAGGACGAGAAATTGCCGAAGGGAATGTGTTCCAACAACAAGTCCGTCAAAATCCTTTCTCAAGAAGCACAAGAAGCGGCAAAACAGGCTGATGGATTTGCAAAAGGGGCCGATGCGGCTTCTCGGCAATCTCATGCAAAAAGCAAAATAACTAGACTATGCATGCAAGCGGTCGAATTCTTGCCAGATTTTGCAAAAAACAACGGAATCCGACCGCTTGCGCTTTCATGCCTTAATAACGGCTAAGATAGCCACCATTCCTTTCTAATTAATAAAAGAGATAATTGCGAGATAAACCACGGTACGTGAGGTGGCGTGCAGCCTTCGGTGAATTAACGATTGGTAACTATTTAGGGTGCACTCACGCAACTGGGTGAAATGCAAGAGGATTGCGATCACCTATTTTGGTACTGTTGATTCTCATGCTGGCTACTGCTCAGTCAAGACCCACAAGCCTACATAAAGCAAGTTTAGATGTCTTATTCCTTTTATCGAATAGGTATTGATCCGAAAGTAACGATTTTTATTCAACTTCACGCCAGAAACACAACACACTAGCATGGATTTTAAACTGCCAATCCTATTTCGGGTGGAAATGAGCCATGACGCAACCCTAAAGTGATAAGTCTGCTCGTTATGAAGAGAATGTGAATGTTGGGTTATTTACTTATCCCGCTATGGCGGCAGTGATATTCTGCTTTATCAAGCAACTGGCGCTGGGATGCGACCAAAACAACACCCTGAAATTACCCGTGGATATTGCTAACTGCTTTAATGCACTTATGGCAAGATGCGGAAGGCAGCCGTGTAGAGTTTGCTTTTAAGTTATTCCAGAAGTGTTTATTGCAAAAGCGGGCGCACGTGTGATGTCGTTGCTTGGTTTCAACTAAAAATGTTCAAATCGATGACAAACCGTAATAATGTGGGATTACCCGGTTAGAAGATCCAAAATCAGTCGAAAAAATTTCAAATGTAAGACGACCGAGCGGCGATGAACCACCTGTAGTGAAATATGAATTCCACAAAATAGCGGCGTGTCTAACTTGTTAGATATTCTTTCTGCGGTAGTGGTAAAACCACAAGAGAATTAGAAGCTGAATTTAAGGAAAATATGGTCATTTAAAAACAGAAGTGGCAGACAAGTTTCGGTTTACTCAGTGAATTACAAGCGTTATCATCACTACTCAAGAGATGAAACATTATTGAAAAAATTTCCGTGAAGGTGCAGAAAAAAGTGCGTGTAAGAGCGAAAAACCATTGATGAAGCTTACTCGTTTGGTTGGCTCTCACAATAATTTCTGTTATAGATTTTAATAAATAAAACCTCCAGGAAATATGCTGAGAGGTTTAGATTATTTAAGGAGTTCTGAACACTGGATTTCATTTTGGCAATTTGTTCGCGATAACATCTTGGTTTTCTACCATCAATTAACCGATTGACGGCTTGATAAGGTAATGCCTTGTGATTTGGCATATTTTGAAAGATTCAAACTAGGCCAGCATATTCTAAATCGATCGATTTTACGCGTACCGAGTTTTCGGCATTAAAGAAACGTTTGCGTCAAAAGCGCGAACAGATTGTCGCATTTTTTACGCTGCTCGGCGGTCATTTCTGCTTTAATCCATTGCCCAATTTCTGCAGGAGAATTTTGTAGGGTCGCTGGCATCGTACCCTTTAGCTCAAACCAAACTTTGCTCTTCATGCTTAGTAAAGTTTTCGCCTTTCACGGTACTTTTAAGACATTTCATTTCACTGGCTTCTTTGCCTCTAATTTCTGATATCGCATTTTCCCTTTAAACCTCAATAGTATAGCGGAATTGCATAATAAACCAAATTTCTATAACGAGGTATTTTGTGAGATTAAGCCCATTAGCTTGGCAATCGCTAACCCCCAACATACTTTTTCGGACACTGCACAAGTGGTGCATTTTTTTGATTTTCAACCAGTCAAACAAGCACTCGATCAATTTAAACGACGCTTGTAGCTTATTGGTAATGAAAACGGAAACATTTCCAGAATATATTCAAGCTATTGAAGATGATTTAAGACAAGGTGTGTTTTCAACCTGTTTGCACCTTAAATACACTTTGATATCCAAATGCTTTTTGCTATCAGGTTTTTAGAGAAAAGAGAATCATTCGTCCGTTGATGGCTACTAGCAAAATCGGAACCTCAAACGATAGTTTTGAGTGTTAAAGCCTTTATTACTGACATTGCGCAGTGGATAAATTAAAACAAGCGCTATTATTGGGCGAATACGCCGTTAGCGCTAACGCCGATTCCACAGAAAATTTTACCGATAAAACCCGCATTTAAACTGTTACAGGGCAGTCGTAGAAATTGCCGCATTATTTCATGACGACCTCGCTTTATCACTTTATGAATATAGCGAAATTATAATTATTTAATGGTGAACGCAAGCACATCCAGTAACAAGCGATTATGTCCAAACGTTGGTAAAACGCTACCGAACAATCTTTTATGCTCAGCATTATGAGTTTTTTGCTCGGCATGTACGAGGAAAAAGCCAGACGAGTGACGATTTCGCCGACGAAAATTAAAAGATGTCACCTCTGCAAATTATTTGTGCAATTTGACCGCTTATTCCGTCAATTTCAGCATATTTCCGTTATCAAGAAAACAAGTCCAGTGGTAACAGCTCAACCAGTTTGCATTAAAATGATATGTTAACGGATCAACTACATATTGAAACGAAGTGAGTAGTGAGATTGGACAACCAATGGGCTTCGGTGACGAATTTGATGGCGTTCCCCACCGCTTTTGGTGAGCCTTTACGAATCAGCCGTCAGGTGCGTTTTGGTGACAGGAAATTACCGATATTGAGCGAAAAGTAGAATTAGTGGCATCTCATGCAAAAGGCATTCTTCTAGCTGGAATCTTGCTGATGAATTTATTGAATCGCTCACCAACTGCCATTCTCTCGCCTCTCCCGCTTGAGCAATCTTATGGCGAGTTGATGGGCGATAGCTCTGCATTAGCCATTTTGTGTTTTAGTCAGCGCATTAGCAAAATTGCCAATACCACAATTCCGCCGCGCTGACTGGCGCGATCGATCAACTGAATGAGTAACAAAGTGGCGGCGTAAATCAGAAAATCGCGCGATTTTTTCCAGCCGGTCAGGCTCGCGGATTAACTGAACACAGGGCGTGCCTGGCGCCCAAAAAAGCCGTCTTTCGCATTTAAGTTTAAAATCTGAGCTAATTTGAAGCAGGAAAGCTAAACACCCATCTCGGGCTGCTGAGGATGGGGTTGAGGCTTGTGAATTGCCATTTCTGGTTTACCGTTCTTTGAAGCAGAATCAGACGAAGAACAAGACATTTAACGAAAAGAATTATGGCATCCAGATGAAGAGCATGCATCCATTTGGTCGCGTTTATTTGGGATAAGTTTTTCAAACGTAATCCTAATCCGATTAGTTAGAATAATTTCAGCTAACAGTTGAAATTTCAATTTAAAAGCCTGTACTTATGCCAGTTAATTCTTGAGTACCGTGATAACAGGCTTTTTTATTTAAATAGGGGATTCTAAAAAATGAACAGTTGTACACCAAACATCAAATCTAGCTATGTTTTACGAAGACTTATTAGCTTGGTCGAGGAGAGTTACCGTAAAGAAGGCCCGTACCGCCTGCGCCAACCATGCTTATGATGGATAGAATTAACCTCATGACTGAAAAAACGGTGGTTTAATATTTGATAAAGGTTATATTGAAGCAGAATTAGATACATCCATCCAGATCTTTCCATTCTTTGCTTGCCACTTTATTGGTGATCCCGTCATGCCAGGCTGTTTAGGCTTGATAATGTGGTACTAGTTTGTTTCTTCCTTGGCTGATTGGTAAAGGTAAAGGTCGTGCGTTAGGTGTTGGCGAAGTGAAATTTATTGGTCACTTACCAACGGCGAAAAAGTGGTTTATCGCATTCATATGAAACGTGTGATCAATCGCAAATTAGTGATGGGCCTAGTTGATGGTGAAGCAGAAGTGGATGGCGTGATTTTACACCGCAACCGACTCTAAAAGTAGGTTTATCCCAAGAGACTTCTGCATTCCCAATTATTTTTATGATCCGATCGAATAATCGCTTTCGATTGATTTACAGATTTTATAAACGTTCATATTCTGCTAAAAGAAGATGAACCGTTTTATGCCGCATTATTTTAAATTATTTCCTGCCTTTTAGTCTGATTGAAGGCTTATTACCTCAGCCATTTCTGTAATTGCACTTTATTTCATTTCGATGGTGGCTTTTCATTTTACAAGATATTACCGCGCCAAACCGCAAATTAACCAAATCCAAGCCTTTATTTATAAAAATTCAAAGTAAAGCCTGTTGGTGAAAAGCGAAGTTATCTTAACTATATTTCACAAAATGAAAACAAAAAGCATGGTGTTTAATTATGACGAAAACCTAAAAATAACCGAAAAGAAATGGTATGCGATCAAGCTAAATTTGACCGCTTGTTCATTACAAACAGACTATTTCTATATCGCAATCACATATGGATATTTTTATTGAAAATAAAAGCTTACATCCAAAACGTTTATTAATATTGATGGCAGTGCTGGAATCTTGAACTGAAATGTTTGCAAATTAGCCGTCATGGTGTCATGGAGATTCTACAACATCAAGGAGGGCGGCTTATGTTATTGATAAAGCGAACGCAGCCAATGTAAGGATTAGCGCTTTTTACCCTTTGATTGAATACTACTGAGCTTGAGCCTCATAACGCCTAATTTTATTAGGCGCCAGTAAGCTTGCATAGCGATTTCCAACTGAAACTTACAAAAACAACAACGGCTGATGTGGTTACAAAAGAATTGCACTGAAGGCTGAATTATCTACAGCAGAAAGCATTTGCAACATCTTTAAGCATCAGGGAAGCTGAGAGCAGAGCACTTTGAATTGTTTAACATCAAGGCAGACGCCATGCCCAGCCAAATAAGGACTGTTTTATTTTTTTCTATGATGCGAATCATGATGGGCTGTTTAGGCAAAACGCAAAACAAAAATCTATTCTCACGAATAGGAGAACTGAACCAAACTAGTGAGTTGGCGAAATCTTATGTAAGTGGAGCACGGCGAACTTTCATTTTATGCAGATAATCAGTGAAAATCAGGCTAGGAGATTAAGCAACAATTATTAACAAATTGTAGTAGTGGAAAGTGGCAGAAATTGATTACCCAAGCTGATTTAAAGTAGAACAATTAACCTTAAGTGGCTGGCAAAAATCTGGCTGCATTGCTTTTAGTGTTAAGCTTACCATATTGTTATGAGAATGAAGGAAAGTGTTTATCTTGAATGCGGAAGATATGCCATGAATAAACAATTATTTCACGCCAGTAGTTTATTAGCTTCGTTAATTTTATTAAGTGGATTACTACATTGCTTTTTTCTCCATAAAGAAAGTTGTTAGTTTAGAATCTTCCAGTTTGTCGGATTATGAACGTTATTTATCGAGAAGAATTACTTCTAAATCCTACTGTATAAAGAGTGATGTTTGTCAAGTGATAAAAAGAGTCTTTGTGAAAATCAAAGTAGGTGAGAAATTTACCAACATGCTGTTATTAGTGTTATATTTTTCAGCCTAAACCCACCAAAGAAAATATATTCAAGTAGATAATATTGTAAATATTACTTAGATGTTGATACTTATCGTTCCTAGAAATTTATTTCATTTCTCATTTGTCGAATTGCCAGATACAAATAATTTCAACACCTAAAATTAATGTTGCTAAAAATGCGATTGATGAAAATTAGAAAACTTATGGCGTGATTATTACCGATTATTTTGATATTACAGGCTCAAAAAGATTTATGGTGTTCTATATTCTAGTTTTGATAACGAGAGAAGAGCGGAATTAACGTTTAGTCGTGCAGTAGTAGAGAATATTGCTGCCCGTTACGCACATTGGACACGTTTACCTTATTCTAATTATTTTTCAACTTATGAATAAATTATATCAAGCAGAAAGTTTTATCAGCGTATTGGTAGCGCTTTGGTGTATTGAGTGTAATGTTGCTTGCTATCAAGTGCTGGCAGCATCAACAAAATCGGCATACGATGCAACTTATCAGCGCTATCAGCGCCAAGCAAATTGCAGAAAATCAATTCGCACCGCAAATTTGCAGGTAAGCTGTGAATAAATAAGTGTAAAATGCACCGAAATTTACCATTTCGTCAAAGTGAAAAGGAGGGGCAAGTAAGTATCCACTCGGCAGTGAATGCCCCAGCACTTTATAATCGTTGAATCTCCTGTTAATTCAAGCAAAATGCATATCGTATTTTTTTGATGAGGTGGGGATGTTTATGGTTTACATTTCTACTTTACGTTTGAGCGAGATGCTAATTGAAGTTCAAAAAGTGGCACCCAATGATAACCGCTTGAGCCTCAAACCATTTTGGTGCAAAGCCAAGGTATGGCGCAAAACAAGGCAAATGCGAATGGCGGATATTTTGGCGTTGCTGGCTGCCTGCTTCCTTTCCCTACCAGTTTTTATGGCAACAATATCGCCTATTATTTCCGCATTTGCCTAAAAGAGAATATTTTGAACGATGTCATGATTTGGCGTTTGATGCGGATTATTCCTACTTATTTTCATCCAGAATGTGTTTTAAAACATTATTTATCTGAAGAAAATCAGCAGCGTCATATCAATTAAAATTATTTCAACTTGCGAGTAAGATTGGTGATTTATTTGACCAATATTTAGCTTCATCGTCCACATTGGCTATTGGCTTGTGGTGTGAAGACATCAAACTATTTTAAATGAATTACGTTCATCACCTAATCCAACTGAACTAAACTAGATGCCTTATTAACTAGCTATTATTTACAAGGTAAAATTGCGGTTGGCTCTTTAGTAAAAGATATTCAATCATATACAGATGAATTAGTTTTCACCACCACCGTGCTTATTTATTAACAACAATATTTTCGAAATTAGATAATTTGAATCGAAGAAGAGAAATTACTTTTACCGAAAAGAATTTTTATTTTTGGGATTTCCCCATTGCCAGCGAGTCAATTAGCCGTAATAAGTAAATTAAGGAAATATATTCAAGTGCATTTATTTTTCTTAAACCCAAGCGAAATGTATTGGGGAGATACATTGAAGATCGTGTGGTAGAGAAATTGCACCAAACAGTCCCTTTCTTTGAAGAAGAACTGCATTATTAGCTCCGCAACTACTCACAACAAAGCAAGGCCGAGAGTTTTGTGAAGGCAGTTAGTTGAGCTAGAACCAAACCAAATTCGAGGTCTTTTGCCGAAGAAGAAACGCAACGCATTAGCACAAATTAAAAATGCGATGCTTAATAGTCGAAAAATGCCGTTATTCGTGAAAAGATAGTTTCATCCAAGTGTATGCTTGCTATGAAGCCGCAGATGCGAGAAGTGGAAGTGCTACAATCAGCTATTAAGTTATTTTGAGGCAAATCCTGCGCTTCCCCGGAAAGATATTATTGTGATGGCAGCGGATATTGAGCAATATGCGCCTTATTCAAGCGGTCTTTCTCGCTATAAAAAGAAGATAGTCGTTATGGTCTCGCTTTACGATTTCAGACCAACGGATGAGCCAGCTAGATCCTGTTATTGCGAGTTTTCGCAATTACCTCCATGAAAGAGAGCGAACTTAGCGCCGAAACCGTCTTTTCCTTATTAGAAGTGGTTGCGATTCGTGAAAATTTTCACAAGTGAAGCTGAATTAGCGTTTAAGAAGTTGGATTGACCTGTTATGGTCGTTTAGATTAAACATCGAACAAACTGAATTGGCAAAATTACAACCTATGGGAAAATGGCATTGAACGATTGTTGCTCGGTACCTGCTTGAAAGCTGAAAATGGCATCTGGGAATGATAGCGTTAGATGAAAGCTACGGCTAAGCGCCGAAAGTGTGGGGAAATTAGGCAATTTTGCAAAATCTGACCGCTTGGGCAGCACTTTTACATCAAGAAAATTCCATTCAAATGGGCTGCAGCGCTACGTGATTTTGTGCAACGTTTTATGCAGATACCGCAGAAGCTAACAGATGGCGCTCAGCAGTATTGCAACAGAAATTGCTGCTTTTGAAACGCATTACCCAAGCACATTTTACAGCGCCGATTAGCCTCGAAGTATTGAATTATTATTACAAGAGCGACTTAACCCAAACGCAGAGTCATTTGACCTTAGCCGGTAAAGTGAATTTCGTACGCTGTTACCTATGCGGCAATTCCGTTAAGGTAGTGTGCTTATTAGGCATGAATGAAGGCGAGTTCTGCGTCAAAGATGGCGCATAACGGCTTTGATTTAATGCAATTGCCACAAAAGGACGCGTGACGAGATGATGACCGGCGCATTTTGTTCCTCGAAGTGCCAGTCGCTCAAGACATTTTGCGTTAGCCATATTGGGTGCATAATTTTTAACCAAAAATGAAACCGCTGATCCATTCATTTGGTTTTCAGCCGTTAGAACACCCATGGGCGAATCAGGTGAAATCAAGCCAGCTTGAGATGATAACCGATCATCCAATGACTAATTTTAGCCATAAACATAAGTTGATAATGAATGGGTGTTTCTGCAAATCAGCAGAAATACAGCCATTTATGGATACCCCAAGAAACCAAATGCACGAGATGTTGGCCGATAAATCCTAGATGATTTTAATTAGTCGTTCAATCGCCAATTAAACATTGGCTTTAATCAGAAATTAGGTATTTATTTTAACCACGTGGAAGATGAAATTGCAGAACTGAAACCATTGTTTTCAGCGCTAGAAAATTACCAATAGTCTTAAATGCCTTGGTTGAAATTCGGCAAGATGAACTCAAGACTTTATTTCTGCATGAAAGATTGGGTGGGCAATTACCAGTTTATTTTTGAGAATTAACGGCTAGAACATTAAATCAGAAAGTTTTAATATTAATGTGAAGCCTTTATCTAAATGACAACATATACAGAAAATATCTATGTTGAGATGGATTTTACACCATGGCTAGATTTTAAATGTGAAATGAAGGGCTTATTCCACACCAAGCTATCACAACAAAATCCTATTATATGGGCTGGTACTTATGAGATAAAGATTTGATCTAACCATGGATTTATCATTTAGTTATCAACAGAGGAAAGAATCGTTATTTATTACTATTTAGATAAAGAAAGCAAAATGAATTACTCCATTTGCAAGTTTGAGGGGCCATTTCTCCAGAACAAGCCAAACAACAACTCGCCATTTATTTAAAAGATTATTCTCCACCCCAGCGTCACAACCTACTAGTCGTGACTGAGAAAAATTGAAGAGTATTTAGAAAGTGGTGAATAAAACGACATTAGAAACATAGAAAACCCCGCAGAAAGAAATGATGGCATTTATTTAAACGGAGTATTGGAAACAAATAGAAAAGATTAATACTCAACAAATTTATCAAACCAGAAATTGGTCAAAAACGATGTTTGAACATCAGATTATTTAAGGGAAAAAGTATGCAAAATCTTTATTAACTCGGGCAGTGGCTACGGCCTGTGTCTTCTTTGGTATTAAGCAGCAGTACAAATGTTCTTGCAAAATCTTCTGAAAATCCGACTGCTTCAGGCAGCGGCACGCAATACCGCAGCAACTGATTCCTCACTGATTCATACCACAAATTAACAAAAGCCCAAAATGATAAAGCAAATTTTATCACAATTAAGTTAACAATGAAATGATTGTGTTGTTAATTTCGGATGAAAAGGCGAATAAATCATGGTGGCAACGGCAGTGCCACTCGGCTCAATGGAAGATCCGAATACGCAACAAGGTTTAGCACACACCTTGAACATATGATTTTAATGGCCTCAAATAGCATCCTGAAAACCAATAGTTTAGATAACCTTTCACCAAAATGAGGATATAACAATGCCTCAACGACAAGTTATCGCACAGCTTATCATTTTTGAAGTGAATCATGATGCTCGATGAAGTTAAGTGACAATGCCTGGTTGATACTTTGCTTCTTCCTACGGCACTGAAAATGAAAAAGAAATTAATGCCAAGCCAATGCAGAAATGATCAAGGAATCTAGCGACGGACATTTATTAAATAGCGTCAATTTAGGCCACGGTAAACCAGCAATATCCTGCCACAAAATTTACTGTTGGTAATCATGAACATTATCGATAAACTGAATAGTCAATTGCGAAACTGAATGAAAAATTTCTATTGTCAGCTACTGAAACGCGGCTTTATATTCTAATCAACCCATTGAGAAATTAGCGAAGCTAGTAGAAAACACTTTAGGAAAATGGAAAATAAACATTTAGTCGCACCCCAAAGTCGATATTCTTATTTGCGTGAGGAAGAGGAAGGCGCGATTGAATATGGCAAACCTATTCAACTCACAACTAATAGTACTTCGTTTGATATGCCAAATGATGAAGATAAATTAATAATAAAAGAGGAATATTTAGCTTATTTGTTTAATAACAATACTTGATGGTACTGGTCGATTGTCGAATTAAACAAGGGCTTTCTGATGAGGCCGCAAGTAGAAAACACGGTCAGAAACTGTGGGTGATTTTTACTTTTCAAGTTGCATTAACTGGCAAGGCTTCTGAAGAGAAAGATAAAATTTGCTTCGTTAATTTTCCAACAAATTGAGTGGCAAAAAAGCTGGCATTCAAGAAAGTTATTTCAAAGAATTACAAGAGCTTAAACAAGAATTTGCCCACCGCAAGTAGAAAGATGGTAATTGATATTGAATGGCCTGGTTGAACAAATAAGAGCTGCATCCGTTAGAACACGTTTAGATGAAAGTTATCATTAAAATGGATATCACGCAAGCAATTGAAGCAAATTCATTGAAATGATATTGGATAACGCGCGTATTTTATTGCTCTGGAGCAAGCAAAACGGATCGAAAAACACCCTGTATTTTAAGGGCTATCACATCGCCAAAATAAGCAGGCAGAAAAAGCTAAATGGTTGAATTTTAGTCAAAACCTGAATTAAAACTACCGGTGCTTAATCCTTATTTTAACTGATTTTCGCCGATTGAGCGTGATGATCGCGCTCTTAAAATGATCAGATACCGCAAAGGCATGAACTTATGCGATGAGCCATATTTCCCACAAGATCCAAAAGCGCGGGTCCTTTAAATCAATTTTGGATTAAGAAAATGACGATCCCAAACCACGTGGCGAGCGCATTGTTAAATTATATGAATGGTCATCGCAAATGCAGCGATTGCGGTCAGAAGAGGAATGGTGCAGCGCAAGGGAAACGGCTTTATCGCTACAAGCGGAAGGCTATAACTCAGTATTTAGCCAAATTGATGATCGATAAACTGCGTAATTTCAGCGAATTTGAACTGAATGACGTTTTCCTAGCGCAAGGAAGCAGCGTTATTTGAAGGGTTAGATGGCTTGAAAAAGCAAATAGTATGAACCGGGCCAATGAAATGACCAGCAATTTCAGTGGATATCCTTATTTTGAAGAGCAAGCAACGTGCGTGAAATGCTCAAAAATTCACCCTATGGATATTCAAAAGTACGCGAAAGATTACTAAACGCCCCAACAAGCCCCCACGCCACTTTCTGTCGGGACCCATGATGCGTAAAAGCATCAGCGCAAGCGGCAGAAAGATCGTAAAAAAATCAAAGAGCGAATTGGCAACGCTCAATGCTATTTATCGGTAACAATCATGTAAAATTAAAATGCGATTAAAATGTGCCCAATGAAGATAATGCGCTGATTGTCATGATGATGGCGAATGGCTGGTGAAGAATTTAGCGGTAGAGCGCGAGCATCATTAGCTGGCGCGACGGACGTTGGTATTTTGACGATTTGCCAACCAATGTTGCTTGGCTATGTAGTATGCAAACCGGATAAAGCATATTGGTATCAATTTTGAGATTACGCTTATACAAAGCCCGGAATAGCCACCTTAAAGCGATTATGGCGCATAACGAACGCTTTTAAAAGAAACGCCTATCAAATTAGAAGATTTACAGAAGCTGAATGAACCGCCATAAACAGAGTTTGCTAGAAAATTGATCGTAAGTCTGAATCGTTGTCTTTAGAATTTATGAGTTTACGTCTGATTTAGCCCGCAATAATCTGTAGACTTTAAACCAACGCGCTAAAACGATTGAGGCAGGAAGCACCACACATCAAGAGGATTGTGGAAATTCTATCGAGTAGCGGTGATTGAGCAAAAAGGTTTAGTCTTTTATTAGCTGCTATCAGGGACAAAACGAAATCGGAAGAAGCAGTGCAACCCGCTGACTTGAGAAAGTTGAAAGCACGGAAGCATTGTAAAAAGGATTTAAAGTCAAGTTTTACGATGAAGTGAAATAACTTATTTATTTTGATAAAGCAACTAGTAAATATATTTCTGTTGTTTTATTATGCGTTTTAGGTTAGAACCGTATTGTTGTAGAAAACATCTAAAACCTTTAAATGTTAAAGACATTGCCCTGTTTTTAAAGGGATTACTTTTGAGGAAATCAGGACAATAAAGGTTGGTTAATATAAAGAAAAATATGCCTGACTTTAAGGCCTTTATTAACACTTCCACAGTTTTGGGTATTGAAAAAGACAAGTAGGTTTATAGCAAAAAATAGCTGCATTTTTATGTTTGTGCTATTCCCTCAAAAGAAGAGATATATTTTTGTTGAATAAATTCAGGTTTGAGCAGGGGTCAATTTCGCCCAATCTAGCAAGGGTGGTTTGTGTATCTGGTTCAAGTTCGCCAGATTATAGTGGAAATTAAACTCATCGCGAAGCCGAAGTTGGTATTTACTTTAAAATTCTCTTTGCGCATATCCACGTCTTTGCGTGCGCCATAACCGCATATTTTCCCAGCAGCGCGTTAAGTCACGCATATCGGCTTTAGAAACACATCATTGAATTCAATTTGCTTACGAGTATCAAGATCAAAATTTAAGAAATAGCTATGTCCTGCGCCATGAGCTCCGCTGCCAAATTGTAATCATAATAAAGGTGGCAAGTTTTCCTTTTGGTCTTAAGAAGTAGACACTAAACTTTCAATGCCAAAAACAGCGCCTTGTTTTACATCTCTTTTTAGTTTCCTGATAAAAGGCTTTATAAGCTTCGGCTAGTTGTGTTTTATATCTAAATTTTTAGTTTTATCCAGTTGAATCGTATTTAATAATTTCTGCATTGCTTTCAATTCAATATTGGTGTGTAGTGTAGCGGTCTCAAAACGAAATTCTTCACCTTCCGGTGAGATAAGATTTTGGATAAGTAGAAGATTTCTCTTGCTTCAAAAATGAATCTTCTCAGCAAAAATGGCTGAAATGATATTTTCAGCTTGGCTTTTCGGCATTTAATGCGGCTTTTTAATTGGGTATTTTCTGTCGTCATTGGTTAATGATTTGCGTTTGTTCCGCTTAGCTTAGCTTGTGCCCCTTATCTCACAACCACTTAAAAAGTAGTTGCCACTTCAAAAATGGCAGCAACAAAGATGTTTTTTCATATTATCCTCGTTTATAGATACCGTTCTACTAATTTTGCCAAAGTATGAATAATATGTGCAGGGTTTGCATTCAACGCTGGAATATAGTTGGTTAACTTTCGCCACCTGCATTTATAAAGTTCTCTTTATTTTCTTCTGCAATTCTTCAGCCTTTAAGCAATCAGCAGAAAACCAGGGCAGATAACCGCTACTTTTTTTATTCCTCGCGCTGGGTATTGTTCAAGTAATATCAGTATAAGGTTGTAGCCATTCTTCACGTCAAAGCGAGATTGAAAGCCATTTGCCATTGTTCAGGCTAAATTGAGTGCTTCTGTTACAAGTTTTGCAGTTTCACGGCAGTGATCTGCAAAGTCACCTTCAGTTTCATAGAAGGTTTTGGAAGTGCGAAATGAGTAGTGCAATTTCTTCATCTCGGCTAATGTGGTAATGGTTTCAGCCAGTGCTTGAATATAAAGCGATCATCGGATAGTGATGGATAACCAACGGCATGATACCATACCAGCGGGATAGCTCCTTTCTCGCAAACGCACAAAGACTGGAAGGAAGTTGTGCTGCGCAGTATTGTGGGTAAAGCGGCAGTGAATAATACTTACCAACGCTCATCGAATAAGGCGATTGGTTGCGCTTTGCCATACTTGGATTGCCGTGTCGCGCCCAATTCAACGATTACATTTGTTCAGTTTCATCAAAATAGGTTTGTAGCGCTTGCTGCTGCTGGCGAGAGATGGCCAAAAGCGGAGAGCCGCTTTCGTCCAAATTGCTTGATAAAGCCATGACCGGTGATCGGGCGAGGGAGGATGATCGTATTTGAAAAGTTACGCCAGCGCCATTTCGGTAAACCAATGACGCGGCATCGCTTTAAATTGCTTTAAACAGCGTTTCACCGCATCAGTGGTAGGTTCATCAGGGCGCTCAAATTGGCAATAAGGAGGCCGATTTTTGGGTTGTCATAGAAATTTCTCTCGGTCAGTAAAATAATTCCTATTATACAGGGGCAGCAGTTGAATTTTAGAAATTTTGCAAACAAATTTAGGGACTGATTGGTGTTTTTTACCTGCTTTCGTTTTATTAATGATAAAATGACGACCTCTTTTATGAAGTTCTTATTTGGCATTAAAATGCCACAATTTAAATTTTAGGTAGATAGAATGAAACGCACATTTCAACCTTCAGTATTAAAACGTGCTCGTACTCACGGTTTCCGTGCTCGCATGGCTACCAAAAACGGTCGTCAAGTTTTAGCGCGTCGTCGTGCTAAAGGTCAAATCTTTATCTGCATAATTTGCAGCCAAAGCAAGTTAAATCACAATAGTGAAGATGTTAATTTTTCGGAGCATGTCGGTTAGCCCCGTTCAATTCTAAAGCGGCCTTTGAAAATCCTCATCGTGCCAGCACTCCCTCAAATGACGCTTTAGCGCGTGAAATGATGCCAATTTGCCTCGTCTTGGTTTCAACCGTTGCTAAAAAACATCTTAAAAGAGCACATGATCGCAACGTATTAAACGTATTGTGCGAGAATCCTCCGCTTAAAACAAATAATGAATTGCCGCATTTTGACTTTGTCTTTGCTGCCGCTGTGCATTGGTAAGTTAGATAATCAAACACCGTTTGAAACTTGGAAAACTATGGGCAAGACACATCTGTCTAAGTAAATAGTTTCGCAAACGAGCGAAAAACGCCCGTAATCTCTCTCCCCTTCTTTCGGGGCAAAATTATTATTGCTCCCAATCATTTTATCGTTATGCCATTAGTCCACCCATTGGCCCACATTGTCGTTTTTACCCAACCTGTTCCACCTTATGCTGTTGCCACCAAATTATTTATGCATTGAAGGCGGTTGGTTAGCCTTAAACGCATTGTCAAGCGCTATCCGTGAGCCGAAGGCGGTGAAGATCCCGTCTGCCAGCAATAAAAAAGCTTGCTGTGAACATCACAACAAGCCTGATCATTAACGATAATTTTTCGCTGAATAAACCTTAAATTTATTGATTTTGTTAACAGGTTGCGTACTAAAGGCTTTATCTAATAAATCTGATATAAAAAGGCATTGGCGACAATGCGTAATTCCCCACCGCGATTAAGATGTTGTTTGGCTTCTAAAATCAATTTTTCGACTGCTTGATAGGCGGTATCAATCCCATCATGGAATGGAGGATTGGAAACAATTAAATCAAAACGCCCATCAATATGTGAAAGACATCACTGGCAACGACTTCCTTTAACGCATTTTCTTCTAGCGTCCGTGTTGTCGAGGCAAGCGCCATAGCATGAATATCGCTAAGGGTTAGATCAATATTGAGATTTTGTTGTTTTAAAGTCGCTCCAATCACACCCGCTCCGCAACCTAAATCTAATACTCTTTCCGCCCAATTTTTCTGCTCAAAAGTGAAAGCAATAAAATGTGTGCCACCACCACCCTGTTGAACTAAATACCGCAGCAGTGCAAAATATTTAGCGCTTGCAAGCGGTAAGATTTCCAAAAGTTTTGCAGTCAGTTAGGGTTGGTCAAACTTAGCCAGCAGCTCTGGCAGCGACGTGCAGAATCAATTTTGCGATTTCACCGAATGGAGAGAGCATTTTCGACTGAGCGCAATGCCCGCAATGATCTTCCAACGATAAGTAGCGTTTGCCCAATGGGTGCTTGAGAAAGCCATTGACAGAGCGAAATTGGCATTCTTGTTTGTTTCTTTTTGTCCAATAAAAATAACACTTTCCAACCAGCTTGATGATGGCTTTCTAGGCCAGTCACCTTAGGTATGTTGATTTGCATAGGCCAGAGTTATTGACTTACGACTTCCACTTTGTGCTGTTTTACATCAGGAGGGCAAAATTATCTCGAATATGCCCGAAAAGAGCAAGACCTACCGTCAACAAAATGTCTCATGACGAGCAAGTTACTTCGCTTTCAATGCTAACAATATAAGGTTCCTTTCTGATTAAAATACCTCTGCATTTTACCGAGCTCTGCCACCATTCCCCATCTATTTTTGACGAGGAAACCGGCGAATCGTGGCGAGACTTTATTATTGCAAGAAATGCAAATAACGCAAATGGGGTACCTTACCAGGGCCGCAAGTTTTGAAAGGCGAGGCGCAGATCCATCTGAATGAACAGACCAAATTAGTGGTAGTGTGTGACGAAGAGCATCGGCAAAGTTCGCTTTTTGAAGATGCGTTACGCACCGAAATTGCCGATGAATGCAGCGCAGTGGTTTGATACAGAGCAGGCAAAAGCGTATCAGCTTTGATACGCATTCGCCGATGTTTTGGGCGTCTGTTCCGCCAGTCACCGCAGATGAATTTGCATGGGCAAATCAGACCGCTTGGCAAACGTCTTCTTTGCAGGCTTTAGAGCAAGCACAAACGAAGCGCCAACTCTACGGCAAGGCAGCAAATTGCCGATGTGCTTGATGAGCCATGATTGAAAAACATTTTACCTGGAAGACTTTTCTCAGCTGTTTGAGATTGAACAGGCTGTGGCACATTTAGTGCCATGGAGTGAAGGACATTACGCAACAATCAGGGCGCGAGCAAATATTTTGAACTTAAAATGGCAAGCACTAAGGCGAAATTTTTAGCTTTTGCTATTTTGCCAATGTTATTGATGAAGCAACGTTATTTAACATCACGCCGTCTCATCCAAAAGCACAGGAAAAGCGCATTGGGCAAGGCAAATTGCTCAGTGGCTTTGACTGCACAACTTCGCTGTCGTGACGAAAATGACTTTATGGCTAGGAGGTTGGAGCCTCAAATCAGGTGGCACACAGCTTTATCAATCGTTAGGTTTTAAATGGCGACAGAGCGAAAACGTTATTATCCAACGCCAGATAGCGGACGAGAAGATGCCATAGCTGCATGGCGCTTTATCAGAGGTGATTTAGAACAGGAGAAGCTTATGGCGTGCTGGCAAGTGCGAAGAAAGCAAAATGTCGGAAGAGAGAAGAGAAGTAAGTGAGTTTTTCGCGGTGGTAAAAGCTATCGTATTCTTGTGTGATTATTTTTACCGGTAGGCGCTTATTATGGCGTTGATTTATCTGGATTAGTGGGCAATGATCACCACAGGTAACACAGCAACCACAGCGTGAGGAACAGCGCAGCTTCTGCTGGTCTCTCTAAAGTGGCATTGGCGGGATACGGAGAAAGTTTGCGCTTATTTTAAACAGATGGTAGCACTTATCAGGAGCCAAACATGGTGTTTTTATAACGGCAGCACACGACTCGCTTGCGGACAGGGCACCCGCAATGGGGCCATTTTATTGTCCGAACGATCACAAGGTTTATCTGATCCTCTTTCTATCATGAGATGAAAACGCAATTAGGTGCATGCAGATTCTGCATTTTCCCAGCGTGATTGCGCAAGGAAGTTGGACATCATGTCTAGACACTTTATTAGGCATTTTACCGCAAGTACATTAAGCGCAACGCAGAGACGATCGCAGCCAAGCGAATCAGTTATCGGTGCGCTTAGAATTACAAGCAGTGATTGTTTTGCTGGTGTTTGGGCAAACTCAAGCGCAGTGGCTTATTTTGAGGCTGGTGATGAAGAGAAAGCTTTTAGAGCGGCGGAATCGGTAGGCGATGATCGCCTGCAAAAACGTAGCCAAGGTTATGCAGTGCCAGATAGTTTTACGCATGGCACTTCTGCACAACGTTTAACTTGGTTTAGACACAGAGCGGTAATCCTGCAGTATGTAATACTTTTTGACAGTAGCGCTGACTGAGGTCAGCTTTTATTAAAGCGTTAAACTTGTAGCCAAAAGCGTGACAGGTCCGTCATTTTGAAGTTGCGACCGGTATATCTGCAGCAATTGAACCGGTTTCTGTCACAAATGTGCAGTGCAGCTTGCTGATGAAAGTATTCGTAAAGCGCTTCAGCTTCATCTGGGGCTGCGCCTTGAAAACTTTGGACGTAATCCTTTTGAGTGTTTGCCGCAAGAGTAACTGCAGAAACAACTAGCATCTGCCGCCCACTTGTTGCACTGTCTCAGGACTCATTTTGCCTTTGTCTCATCCGCAGCAAAATGCGATAGCCCAAGACTTTTCGCCAACAGTTTATCGGCTTTAGCATCGGCTTTCACCGCTTTGAATCTCTACCCCTAATAAAACAAGTAAACCACCTTGCGGAATTTGGCCCACGAGATATTGCCTTCTCACTTCAACTTTAGCCCATTTAACACGCTGAATCAGTGCAACTCACCCTTTTACTCCTGTTTGTGCCATGTTAGCACGATCTTTCAATCACGGAAGCCAGCTGCGCAACCAAAGAGCACCACATTCCAGCTTTAAAATGAATCCATACAATTTCTAGCATAATTGGCAGAAAGCCAATGCGCCATATAAAATGGCTTTGCAAGAAGGGAAACTCATGATATACCAACAAAGGCTTTGTTTACCCAAAGTAAAAAGACCCCGGCATGCGCCAGTCGTGGCATATTTGAATTTCACCTCTGTATTGGGCAACCTCATCATACACATCTCTTTCATGCCAACAGTAACCAAATGAAGAAAGAACGGCGTGTATTCTAATAATGACTTCACTAAATGAAAGCACGCCATTTTCGCCAGCAACAGAGAAAGCGACATCACATAGGAGCCGATTGCAATACTTGCGCCAGCAAATCAGCGGTGCGAAGAATAAAAATGTGGCGGGTATATAGGCAGAGGAGAAAACTGACCGCTTTGCGTGCACCGTGCCAATACATACTCTCATTGAGAATATTATCACGCTTGAAATCAGCATACCAAGCTACAACTACCCAAACCGATAATACTGATAATCCCCATTTCTGCGAGAGTTGCTGACAAAGAGATCAACATATACCTGCCACCATTTCACCGAAGTGGGAGCGTGTTATCATAAATCAGCGATTTGAGTGGACTGTAAGTCGCTTGGTTCAGGAAAAGCGGTAATGATCATCGGACCACCATAATCAACGGCACCAAAGCGCCACTGTGCTATAGGAAAGACAGCCCGCCGCCATAGGCAGGCGGTTTTCTTTGGGCACGCTTGAACAGCACGTAAATGAAAGCAACCAACCAGTTTTGGCACACTTTTTAACGGGACGTTCAGTCGTAGTCACCGCATACAATCAGATTGAGGATCGCTACCCACAAAGCGGTAAAAGAGTGGTGCAGGCCTGCTAAACAACTTCTAAAGGCACAATCAACTGAACCGATAGCGAAACCAAATGTCTACGTTACATAGATCGCTACTTTGATAAAACGCAACTGCGAAGAAAACAAAAGTATCGGATAAGTGTGCTGAAAATTGTTGAGCAAGTCGGTGCAACCACCATGTTTTGCCTTTGACGTAAGCGGTTAAATTGACAAAGACATCTAATAATTGCCCCACAACATAGCCGCTAAAACTTTACAGGAGGTGATACGAAATACAAAGGTATTAAAACTGTGCCAATGTGGCAAAACCTTGGAATTGAGTCTCAAAAAGAGTACCGAAATCACATAGCGATAAGCAATGCCGGTAGCACGACCGCAAAATAATCTTACGTGCAAGTGTTGATGCACCAAAAACCCGAACGGTTAAATCGGTTGCAAAGAAAGATAAAAGGAAAAGTGAAGGTTCCCAAGTGGTGGTGTGGAATTGGACCATTCTGTTCCAGGAATATTTACTTCAAAACGCAATTTGCACACAATTAAGCTGAGCGTACAATGAAAATATGGAAAAAGAAAGTACGAGCGCGCGACGCTTGGTTTGCATCTGAAAAGTCGATAGATAATTGCATAATAACTCTTTAGTGAAAAGTACCGAGGTAAGGAACTCTGCAAGAAAGCAGGGCGTATATTACACAAAGCGGTCGGATTTGACAAATCTTGCAAAATCCGACCGCTTGTACGATTAAGCTTCCTTTCGTCTTATCTCTTTGAGATATGAGACCATGATTGCCGTTGCACTGCAATAGGTATTGATCACGAAATAGAAGGCATGACAAGCACCTCTGAAAGGAAAAGATTAGCCACGATTGGGCCACATGCAATTTTATCAAAATAGCTGATGATAAATAAACCAAATATCCCCAAACCGTCCATGCGGCTAAACTCGAGGAGCAAACTTTTGAGCTTAATTTGCCGTGCCAAGCTGATTACGCTAAACCAATAATAAACCACCCACAATTATCTATAAGGATGATATCTCAAACGCCACACCACAAAACACACCAAACCAAACCCAAAAAAACAACACCAACCACCCAACCAAAAACCAACACCAAACCCCAACAACAAACAAAAAAAACACCCAAAAACAAAAAAAACAAAAACCAAAAAAAACAAAAACCAAACCACCCAACAACAAAAAGAACGCCCAATGAAGGATAACGATATACTCACATTGGCCAAAGACGGCGGTTTCTCCAACGCCAAATTTGTGGGAAGTATTTGAGCATCGTTTTCGTCCCGCCCTAGCGCTCAACGTAAGCGTTGTTTTAACAAACTGGCCATCGTCTGCATTACGTCGCCAGAGTGCTTCATGTGGTTCGTATTAAACACTCAAACCGGCAGTTTGGATTTTCCAACTCACGTCAATATCTTCTGTGATCGTTGCGTAGCCCAACCACCGATCACTGATGCATGCATCTTTACGGAATAAACAGCACAATTCCCTGAAATGGTAAAATAGTGCCCATTAAGCATTGTAGCCCGTCTGATTAAAACCAATAATGGAAACTCCAAATTCAGAAACCTGCAACATACCTAAAACTGTACTGCGGTTGATAGTACACGCGGGTTACCTCGCTCACGGCACCATAGTTTTGATTTGGCTTTCAAGTGATTTGCACCACGTAATTCCAGTGCTTTTGTATTCCAACACAGCATCACCATCACAGCACAACATATTTGCTTTTGCAATACTTAAACCATGATTGAGTGCACTTGCTTTTCCTGGAGTTCGCTTTGCGAGTAGCAACAATGCGGCCATCTAGCCCATAAACCGTAATCCACTCGCCCAGAGTTATCTGTGTACTCCACCATTGATAAAAACATCAGCTCATAGTTTGGATATTTCCGTTACAAGCGTGAATAGATCTCATCGGTTGTCGCCTTCGTTATAGCAAGTGCACGCATGAGGCCAACCATTGGCACAAATTCTTTCATTTTCCAGGTGCCTGGCGGCACCATTCATGGCGCCTCTAAAGGTAAGTGACCATGCCAGCTGTTGCCGCTCACAAAATGCCAGGCTAAAGGGATAAGCAAAAGAGCCAACCAAACTGCTTTCAATGATCAAATTAGAGTTGCACAACTAATTCCTTGTTACATCTCTCATTCGTTGAAATATAAGGCTCTAACTATTTACTGTTTTCTTCCGTTAAAAATGATCAAACGTGTAACTTAAACTCATTAGCCAGCTCTAATTGTTTGCTCTATTAGTTGATGGCTGGAAATGAGTTGCCCTGTTCTCTCATTGTTAAAACTAAAATAATTTTATCTTATTGCAGGCAGTTGATGTTGTTGCAACGCTCAATGATGGTTTTTGGATTATTCTGCTCAGATCTACAACAACCATGTTGTATGCTTGGCGGTAATTTCGCAAAAGTTTTGTGTGTACTCGACCGCTTGTGGATCCAGATTTCGTGCAGTTTTAATATTTTCAAGGTGCAATAAAAATAAGGCGCGCGCATGCATTTTCTGTTAGGCGTGAGCTGTTGAAGCATCGCGGGCTCGCCCAATCATTCGGATTGAGATGGCTCATCAAAAACACGCCATCAAATTCTCGTGTATAGCCAATGACTCGAAGATAGGTTCATCATTGCGGACTCTGTGCGAGCTTTGCGGGTGGTAAGTTGTTTACCGAAGAAGCGCATCCACGCATACACATTTACGCCCGCTCGTTTGCGTAACCGCGCAAGCAACTTTGGCTGAAAACGATCGGCTTTTAAACGGTAACACGGTGTTAGGGCAGCAACCGCATCAATCACGCCATCTTGATTTGGATCAGAGAAGCCTGAAAGATAAAACAGTTGTTACGCCTGGATTTGTAAACGCGGGTTAACGAGTGCAAGCAAGCAATTTTCCTCAAACTGTGCGGGATTTGGTCATCACTTTGCCTAAGCGAATTTGTAAGCATCGCGCCTTCAACAGTTGTGTTATGTGGATCTTCAGTGCACGCAAATAGTTTTTAAGCACACCACGTTCCGGTTTCCAGCATCGACTAAGAAACGACCAACATGTGCATCTCCAACGCGGTTAATCTTTAAGCGTAAAGTGGTAAGGCACTCCAGACAGATTTGCTAATAAGTTCAATCGAGAGATATTGTTAAACGCTGCCAAGGCCAAACACAATGCTTAGGGCGCTTTACCAGCCTGTTTTTGCAACATCATTGGCTGGCAGAGTTGACGCAACGGATTGCCAATACGGAGCTTTGGTAATGTGACGTCGCTTTCATATTTTGCCATTTTGCGTAACAGAGGAGCAAGCATTGCAGGTTGCTGGCTGCCAGTTGGCCTTGCAATGACACCAAGGATGTGGAATCATAAGAATGTGTGAGGCAATCTCAACCAACTCCGCTGCGACGCATTTCACCACTTCCAGCCGTGCTGAAGAAGGCTGTCAACGATCCAGCATTTGATTTCCATAATCGATTTTTCCACCAGCAGGCGTGCTAATCCATTTGGTTACTGCAGCAGACGGCTGGACTGATAGGCTTTTGTAGAGGACAAACTACGCTTACACATTGCTTTCATAGCCACTATCAAAGAGAGAGCACAACCGCTTTTGGTGGCAGAGTGCCTTTTGCCTTTTTCGGCATCAATGACTTGTTGCCAGCTAATCACGTTATAACAGTTATCTTTTAAACAGTTAAAATGGCTAATCAATTTTGTACGGGAACAGTTTCAGAGATAAAAGTTGTTGTGACTTTAGGCGCACTTTCATCTACCACAGAGTGATAAGCGAGTACGCTGAGAAGATATTCTAAAAGTGAAAGCTCTTTCCCGTCATTAATGAAAAAGCCAAGCTGTTAACATTGCAACTGAGCATTTTAAAATTCATGTTTAATTGCTCAAAATTAAAAGAGACTGAAAGATTTACATTTCCGTAGTTATTCATTTCGCTTACACGTCGTGCCATATATATCTCACGACCAATTTCATAAGAAAGGAAAGTTTTTATCCAGTTTCCAGTCAGCGTCCATAGCTGACTGCCCATGTGGTTGCAACGGCTCTTTCACACCAGTTTTGGTTACACCAGTTGTTCGTCACGTTGGTTTGTTCTAACTGTTTATTTCGTCCTACATTTCCGCGTAGATGATGGGTGAGTGTGACACCATAATCGAACGGTTGGTAATAGCTTAAGTCGCCAGAAAACTCTAGGCTTTGCGTCTCAGCTGGGTTGTAGTAATAAGCAGAAGGCGTAAATTGGTTACGTTGGAAGTCGTAACGAACACCGTTGTTTAATCGTCCAGCGGTCATGCTTATAGGTTTCTACATTCAACCAAACATTTGCCATATTTTGCGTGTATTGCCACTCGTCCAATTTCATTTGGTTTACACCAGCGCCCACTTCGAAGCGATTGCTGAAGGTGTAAGCGGTCGAAAACCATAATCACTTTGCATAAACGCCTTTGACGAATAGCTTTAATCGGTGTGTTTTGGCTATTGATGTTTGCTGCTACAATTGAATTGCCAGTACTGATTCAGTAGATAATCAATGTTAAAGGAAGCATAGCTTTTCTTGTTTAAGCGTGCGCCTGAAACCCAATTCCCATACCAAGATTAAACGGATAGAAATTAGCATGCGCCCCTAAGCCGAAACGTTGCAGACGTAATGTTTCGCTGTCAGTGGCACTCTAGCCTCAAACTGATGTGCGTAAACATAATGTCCATCTTCAGTCATTGGCGAAGAGAGATAGTATTCTTGGGTAAGCTCACTGTTTGCCGTTTTGGCTGGTAGTACATCTTTGATGAGAAATCCCAAGTGAGGCAGTAAAACGTGCCTTTCTTGCTTCTTGATATTGTTTTAAGAATGAGGCTGAATCTTTTTGTCTTTCTCGCTATAACTGCTTTACTCAATTTTTAACATAAGCGTAATTGCCTTGGCTAAAGCACACCGCCAAGTTGATTGCGATAAAAATTTGCTCTTCTTCTTTAAGTAGAATTTTGCTTTTTCCGCCATTTCCACCGCATCATCATAGCGATGGCGAGACGCCTCTAATTCGCCATACGCCAACATTGCCCACGGATCACCTGGCGGGATGTTCGTTAAGCGATTTTCTAGAAGAGAGAATGCTTGGGTTTTATTGCCACGCCAGTTATGTAGGTTCACTTGGTTGTAAAAACTACGGTCGTAATTTGGGTTTGCTAAACGGGTTGTGTTAGTGAAATCCCAAATTTGAGGTGGCTCTTTAATTTGATCTCTGATAGTGCTGTGCTTGTTTAAATAGCCCAGCATCGCTTGATGCAGCAACCAATTTAAACAATAGTGCACTTCACTTCTTTTTGTCGGAGAGGCTTTACGGGCTTCTGCCCATCTCTTGATAAACCGCTAAGGCTTGATGAGGGGAACCTTGGCGTAATAAGGTATCGCCATAAGCTTCTTGAACATAAGCGGGGATAGGCTGATTTAATTCAGTTAAATGACGGTAATCCGCCATGACTTTTTTATTGTCATTCAGGCGGTTTGCAACAGACATACGATCACTAAGTGCTTGGATATAGCGGGTTTTGGCTGTCTGTTTGCGCCATTAAATCGCTTAATTGCTGATAGGCTTGTTCTAATTCAGCGTTTTTAAACTGGTGCTGCCAGTGAATTGAAGTAATAATTTTCACCATGAGCTAACCAATGCCATCTTTTTCGCCAAACAGTTCAGGGTAGGTTGCGACCAGCTTATCTTGTAGTGATGAACGCCCAATTTGGCAGAAAGGCGATAGAGATCTCAAAGCAAAGTCGTGTATTTTTCGGATTTTCTTTAGTTCATCTTGCCAACGGCCTAGTTTTGCTACATCGGGTTCAGTTTTGTTGAGTAGGTAGCTATTGGCTTCTTTAAAAGCATCATCAGCACCAAATTTAGTGCGATATTGATTGAGTGCTTGTTTGGCTTTTGCATATTCGCCCAGTTCGGTTGGTGACTAAAACCTTTACCTAATAACCGTTAGGGTTATTAGCTGTTTTTGGAGCAAGTAAACCATACAGTGCTAATGATTTTTGTGGATTTTTACCATTCGGTACGCTTTAGCGAGGTTTTCAATTCGTTTTCAGAAAATGGTATTGGCGCAGAAGCACAAACATCTACCGCCTCTTGAAAGCGAGAGATTGACGAACCAATAATGTAATTAAATCGTCACGGACCTTGCTGTCATGAGTTTGCTGATATAACTTTTGCAGTTGTGGAATGGCTTGGTTAAGTTGGGCTTCCCCTTGGCGTGAGAAAATAATAATTTCTTCACGTTTTATATCTGTTTGGTCATAGTGGCGCTGACGGCTTGACTACTACTACACAAAGCCAATAGTGAAAGCGCTAAAGATGAATGCTTCATTGAATAATATCCACAATATTTTTAGTTTAAAAATGTTTTGTCTGACAAAATATGACAAAGCTAGAAAATTTAAATTTCCAGAATAATATGTGTTTCAATAGAGTTTCTTTAATTAAGCTAAAGTTCACAAAATTTACAAAACTCTTTGTAAATTTGAAGCATTAAGAGAGAATAAGTGTTCTAGTTAAATCATAGATGCCACTGTTGAAATAAACTTAGTGGCTTTTTGTATATTAAAATATTATTTAATCTGTTAATTTAGTGCCGTATAAATAAGTATAAACCAAATGGGCTGTGTTTATAATCTTGGACACGTTTACTTACTGGCGCAAAGTTAATGGAGTGGCAATATCAATCCATGGCGCTTTGTTCACGTAATAAAAACTTGCGCTTGCTCACGATTTTGCACGCCTGTTTTTATCGGTTAGTCCGCGCTTTCTAACATCGCTTCTAGTTCTGGGCTATTAAAGCGCGCATAGTTGCTATCTTCCAACATTAGATGCAACTGAATAGTGGAGAAAGGAAGTTATCGGGGTCACCATTATCACCAGACCAACCAAAAGTACCTGCAGGAGTTCACCAGCTTTCGCACGTTTTTAAATAATCGCCCCACCATATGGTCACCACATTTCGCTTTTACGCCAATTTTTCCCAGTCTGCTTGAATAATTTCAGACATACGGCGGGTTTGAGTAGATGCACGCACAACAGGTTGTACCCAAAGTTCGGTTTCAAAACCATTTGGATAACCCGCTTCAGCTAATAATTGCTTTTGCTTTTCAATATTGTGTTCAGAAGGCGGCAGTTTGCATTGTAAACCCCCAAATTGTTGGCGGTAGTACTCGTTTGCGGCTACACCAGCACCTTTGATAAACCACATCAATAATCGCTTTTTAATCCACAGCTAAATTTCAAGGCCTGGCGCACTTTTTACATTATCAAACGGGCTTTTCAGTTATTGGAAAGCGATGTACGCAATGTTAAGTTCCGTTAGATAACAGCTGAATTTTTGATCCTTTTTCATCTTCTCAATGTCAGCAGCATTAGGGAAGTCCATTAGATCACATTGTCCAGCTTGCAATTTGGCACAACGTGGTCGCATCAGGACACTAAAAATCAAGCGGTCAAAATCCGCTTTTCCTTTTCCAATATTCTTTTTATGGGTAACATAACGGCTCGCCTGATTCAATATCATAACCCGTGAAAGCAAATGGCCCAGTACCAATTGGTGTGGTATCCCATCGCTTCAGGTTTACCGGCTTTAACATGGCATCCGCATATTCCGCAGAGTAACGATGTGAAATCCATCCTGAGGCTAGATAAGAAAGTTGCATCACGTTTGTTTAATGTGAATTTCACGGTCTGATCATCGACTTTTTCTCACCGATTTTAACCAATGCTGGAAATTTCATTGCCTGTAAAGTACGGATAGTTGCTTTTTGATACATTGTGATAGGATGATCTCGGATTCTAATTGGCGGTTAAATGAGAACACCACATCATCGGCATTAAACTCACGGCTTGGTGTGAATTCTTTATTTGAGTGAATTCTACCCTTTGCGTAGATGAGAAATGTGAAGGTTAAGCCATCTTTCAGAAATATCCCAACGTTCTGCTAAAGCAGGTTCAATTTCTGCTGAACCGCGTTTGAATTCTACTCAGCTGGTTATAAAACTTGTTGTGAGCTATGTTATAAGAGATGCCATCCACTGCCAATGCTGGGCTAAAGAATTGTGGGGAGTGACTCATACAGTTCACACAAATGTTTTTCGCATTTTTGCACCTCGTATTTTCTGTCTTCATTACAAGCGGCTAATGCAAATACTGCTGCTAAACCTGCATGCGATAGAAGTGATCTCGATTTAATTTCATACTGTCTCCCTAAAAATCGGAAAAATTGAGGCAAGGTTACCTGTTCTTATTTCATGAGTAAAGAACAAACGCCTCTTGTTATAATTAAAAGATATAACAAGCGGGTGAATTTAGCCCAAAAATCTGCAAATTTCTACCAAAACCCGACCGCTTAGTGATTTATATTGAATAAAAATAGAGAAAAATACGCTGATTTTCTAGTATTACAAGCTTTTTCATGATACTTTATGTCAAAGTTGTGAAGTTGATCACATAAGTAGTTTAGTATCAGGATTTGTCAATGAGTAAAAATTTCAGCAGAATTTTACCGTTGTTTTGTAAATTTTATGTTCTAAACAAATAAAAAGTAAAAAGCTCCACTTTACACGTTTGTTTTGTTAGGTTATACTTTTTCCAGAAATTACTTTGATGACTTCATTTAATATGAGGAAATTAGCTATGAAAAATCTCTATTTACTGTTTTAGCACTGTATTGGTTCTGCTACGGCACATATTCGTTCAACAATAGATAATCAGACTTTTCTATCCTAACGGTAATATAAAAATCGGAGGTGGTTGAAATAAATGGCGTCAAAACGACTAAATATTATGATGAATCAGGAACACTTATCTCACAAGGCGAATTAAAAAATGGTGTAGACAAGGAACGTGGAAATATTTTGATAAAGATGGCAATGTTATCTTTACTAAGTACTATGTGAATGGGCATATTATTGCGAAGGATTAGGGTCCTAAAAGTAGCAATCTAGATATCAAAAGGGCGAATTAAATAAATTCGCCCTTTGTTTTCATTAAATTATTTTGGCTTACCCACTGGTAAACTTCACGACCGAAGCTCATCGTTAACGATATCTGCTGCGGCTAGCAGAAAGCTAATAAGGCAGTTAATAAAACCAAAGTTACCACCCATATTGGTGATAGTTGTCATGAGTAAAGTCACCAGCTGCCAATAAGTAGAAGGTGATGGTTACTGCTAAGAAGATAGCTCGTAGTGCACGCGCTTTTGCTAAAGTGCCGATAAACATCATTAAAGCAAATGTCCCCCTAGCAATTAAGTACCAACCAACGAAAGCGACACTTACGCCTTCAGCAAAGAAGATTTTCAAATAGTAAATGAAATCCAGAACGCACCGTATAGGCAAATGCAGTGAAACCGAAAGTGTTGCCTTTTGAGAATTTAAAGTCCTGCAAGCATTTGTGCTAAGCCACCAAAAGCTAAGCTCATTGCTAATACTTTAGACCAACATTTTTCACCACCAAAGGTGCATTGTTGATTAAGCTTTAAAAGTAGTTGTTAAAAGCAAAACCACATAAACCTAATGGCGCTGGATTTGCTGTTAAAGATTGATGATTTGACATGAAAGATCCTCTATATGTCGAATAAAAAAATATTGGCTCCAATTCACATTAGAACCAATATTAGAAAAACGGCACAATGACTTATGCCAGTAAAATCGTCATCTAAGCTTATAATAGCCAGCATACAAGCGGTTATTTTCCGCCGGTTTTTAGCAGATTCCAGTATTTCTGTAGATTTCTACCGCTGTACCAACATCTGATTGTAAGATCCCTTTTATTGATTTCTTCCGATGGCGGGAAAATAAGAGGATCATTGGCTAATTCTGGAAGAAAGTAATGCTTTTTACACCTTCGTTAGGGCACTGAGAAGCCCATGGTTTCGATCACTCTTTTGCACTTTCAGGGCGTAATAAGAAATCAATAAATTTATGTGCTGCTTCTTTATTTTCCGCACCTTTTGGAATGACATAGTTATCCATCCAAAGTACAGCCCCTTCTTTTCGGGAAAATAAATTTTAAATCTGGTTTTCGCTTTTCGCACGATGTGCCGAGCCAGACCATTGCATTCCGACAGAAACTTCACCTTGTAAATAAGGCATTTCTGGCAGAATCAGAGTTAAATACGAGCACGTTCGAACGATTTTTGTAAGCGCTCATAAGCCGCTTTTAATTTCCGCTTCGTTTTCGCTATTTGGTGATTTACCGTCTAGCAATAATGCGATATGGAATACTTCACGCGGATCGTTCATGAGCAATAATTTGCCTTTTGTATTCATCACGCCATAAATCGCCCCAGCTAGAAATCGTACTTGATCGATATCTGCTGCATTCACGCCAATACCGGTTAAACCGTAAACATAGGAAGTGAATATTTATTTTCTGGATCGAATGGTTTTTCCATTAAACTGTAGTGAAACATTTTTAAATTAGTTAATTTTGATTTATCTAATTCACTTAACATGCCTTCTTTGCCATTTTGCCAACATAGTAGCTCGATGGAAAAACAATATCGTAACCTTTTGAGTTAGAGAGTTTGAGTTTAGAATACATCTCTTCATTACCTCAAAAGTAGAGTAAATCACTCAATGCCGGTTTCTTTAGTAAACTGTTCTAATAACGAAGAAGGAACATATTCCGTCCAGTTATAAACATACAGCTTTTTCAGCCGCCTGAGCGACCATTGCTGAGAATGCCATGCCCACAAGAGCAATTTTAGCCAAAAATTTGTTTCAATTTTTGCGCCTCTGTTAGAGATAAAAACACGCAGAGGTTTGCCCTCGCCCAAAAAGCGTGCAATTATAACGATTTTTGACGCTTTTGGCTAGAGGAAAAGGCGGGGATTCTTTTTCTTTACGAAAGGTTTGGAGTTCATCCTTTTCTCGCTTATCATAGTGCAAGCGGTGCTTTTTAAGGATATTTTACCTATGTTATTTGTACTTTATATTATCGGGATTACAGCAGAAGCCATTACTGGCGCCTTAGCCGCAGGGCGGGAAAATGGATATGTCTGGCGTGATTATTATAGCTTCAGTTACTGCCATTGGAGGCGGCTCAGTTCGTGATGTATTGCTAGGACACTATCCGCTTGGTTGGGTGGCGCATCCAGAATATTTAATGATTGTGGCAGGTGCGGCAGTCTTTACCATGTTTATTGCGCCGTTTTTAGGTTATTTTCGTACGATTTTCTTAGTGCTTGATGCGCTGGGGTTAATTGTCTTTTCGATTATTGGTGCGCAAGTTGCGTTAGATATGGGCTATGGCTTTACTGATTGCCAGCGTAGCCGCTGTCATTACGGGCGCTTTTGGTGGCGTGTTGCGTGATCTGCTCTGTAACCGCATCCCTTTGGTTTTTCGTAAAGAACTTTATGCCAGTGTTTCTTTTCTCTCTTCATGCATTTATGTGGGATTACAACTCTAGGTTGGTCGCAAAATATTGTGGTGCTTTTAACGTTATTATTAGGTTTTAGCATCGTTTATTAGCGATTCGCTTTTAAGTTAGGTTTGCCAGTATTTGAGTTTGATGAAGCACAGTATTTAGGCAAAGGGGATTTAGTTGATAAACTCTCTAAGCGTAAAAATAAACATAAAAATGAGAGCTAGATCACAAAACTGTGTAAACAAGCGGTCAAATTTTTCCATTTAATTTGCAAAGCTAAATCTGTTTTTAGCTAAGATGTTTTTATTGTTTTTTTACTCAAAAAGAGAACGAGTTATGAGCAAAATTTTGGGTAACAGGTGATGCGGTCGTGGATTTAATTCCGATGGCGAAAAATCATTATTTAAAATGCGCAGGTGGTGCACCAGCCAATGTGGCAGTTGGTGTAGCAAGATTGGGTCGTGACGCAGGCTTTATCGGCCGAGTTGGATTTGACCCGCTTTGGTAAGTTTATGCAAGAAAACGCTCAATGCTGAGAATGTTTCTACTGAGCATATGATTTTAGACCCTAATCACCGCACTTCAACTCGTGATTGTTGGATTAGACAACGGTGAGCGTAGCTTTACCTTTATGGTTAATCCAGTGCTGACCAATTTTTAGAAGTTGGGGACTTTACCGCCATTTCAAGTGGGAGATTTCTTTACACTGTTGTTCAAATTGCCTTTGATTCATGAGCCATCTCGTTCAACAACGATTGAAGCCATTCGTCGAATTAAAGGAGCGGGTGGTTTCTTCTCCTTTGATCCCAATTTACGCGATTCGCTTTGGCCTTCTTTAGAAGAGATGAAAACGGTTGTAAATCGTTGTTGCCATGGCAGATATTTTAAAATTTTCTGAAGAAGAGCTCACTTTATTAACGAATACCACCACTTTAGAAGAAGCAACGCATGTTATTACCTCGCAATATCCAGAAAAATTGATTATTGTGACTTTAGGTAAAAGATGGTGCGGTTTATTATTTCAACGGTAAGAGTCAACTAGTTGCAGGCAAGGCGCTGCAAACCTGTTGGATAGCAACTGGAGCTGGTGATGCATTTGTTAGTGGTTTACTAGCTGGACTTTCTGAAGTCAGCGACTGGAAAAATGAAGACGCATTGGTTAGTGTTATTCGCAAGGCTAATGCCTCGGGTGCGCTTGCAACTACAGCTAAAGGGCGATGGCTGCCTTTGCTGAATAAAGCACAATTAGATGCATTTTAGCAAAACTAATTTTGATATTTTTCCTTCTTTATCCCTCTCGTGAATTTATCGCGAGAGGGCACTTTCAGGATGCCACCTCATGCATATTTTCAATCAAGGCAAATACAAAAATTTGCACGCTCAAAACAGAAGGCGAATTAGAAGCGGTTCGTCAAACGGTTTTATCTGACCGAAGATTTTTACCCCATTTACCATTTAGCACCCAAAACAGGGCTATTTAACGATCCAAATGGGTTAATCTTTTGATGGTGAGAATATCATATTTTTGCGCAGTGGTTCCCTATGATGCAACACATGGAATGAAACATCATGCATTTTTATAACCAAAGATTTTCAAACCTTTGATCGGGATTTGCTCATTCCCTGATGAATTATCGAACTCGCATGGTCAGCTATTCTGGTGGGGCGATTTTATGGGAAGATCAAATTCGTTGCGTTTTATACTCGGCAACACGCGCCGACCAGCCGATAATGCGCGCATTCCACATCAAAAATATTGCGATTTTTTTGATAAATCGGGCAAATTGCTAGAAAAATCGCTGCATTATTGACAAAGCACCAAACGGTTACACGGAACATGTGCGCGATCCCAAACCATATGTGACGAAAGAAGGCAAAATTGTTTTTGTATTAGGGGCGCAGCGTGAGAATTTAACGGAACTTGCTTAGTCTATGAAATGGATAATTTGCAAGATACACCGCGCTTAATCGGTGAGTTGTTGGTGCAAGATTTTAATAACGAGCATGTATTTATGTGGAGTGTCCTGATCTCTCCAGCTTGGCGGGAAAGATCAGTTTGGTCTGGTCACCGCAAGGGAAATTACGTGAAGCAAATCGTTACCAAAAATAATTACCACGCCACTTATGCTTTAGGCAAATTAACTGATAATGTTTCGGTAGCGGAATGTATTGAAGAATTAGATTACGGCTTTGATTTTTATGCCCCACAAACGGTGCAAAAATTCTGACCGAATTCTGTTTGGTTGGGTGGGATTGCCAGATTTAACTTACCTGACAGATGAATTCAAATGGCACTCTATGTTAACCATGCCACGCCAAATCTCCGTGGAAAATGGTGCGATTAAGCAACGTCCAATCGTGAAACTTTCCACCCACAAGCGGGTCGAATTATCAGGAGAAATTGCAAATTTAGATACTAGCTATTTGCAAACCAAGTTGAAAAATCAACCGCTTGATCTGACTTTCTTTTGGGCAACTATAGCTCAGTTATGCTAACGGTAAAGGACCCTGACCGCAGCCAAACCGGAACAAAACAGATTGATGTTAAAATTTGATAGCGTGCGCCATTGTGAAGTGAGAAATTAGAACGAATTGATATTTACTCGACCGCTCTGTGGTGGAAATTTTTCTAATGGTGGCGAAAAAGTGATGACTTCGCTTCTTTATTCGCCAGCGCACAAATAGCGTTAGTGCTTCGCGTCCAATGACAGCGAAAATTGCTCGCGCGATGCCAATTCACCTATTGGATATTTAATTCAAATATGATGGAGTGCTGATGCCAGCTGATGGCATCGGCAACTGATTTTTCAGACACCATATTACGGATAACGGTGATGCCCCAGTAAAAACGTTTAACACTGAATGATATTGCACAGCTAACAGGATTATCGAAAACGACTGTCAGCATGGTGCTAAATGGGAAAAGTGACCGTTTTCGGATTAGCCCAGAAACACGAAGAAAAAGTCCGCTGTTGTGGAAAAACATGGCTATCGCGCGAATGCTTATGCCAAAGCGCTTCAAGCACAGCGCACCAATGTAATTGGCTTTGTAGTACCAGATTTAACCAACTATGGTTTTCTGTATTAACCGCAAAAACGTTAGAAAACTCTTTTGTCGCCAGCAAGGATTGTACTTGCTGATTGCTTGTTCAGATGATGATCCGCAACAAGAGAAAATGGTGATCGAGCGATTATTGGATAGACAGGTTGATCTGATTGTCACTGCGCCAACACATCAAGATGCCAGCTATTATAAAAAAGTGATTAAACATACGCCGATTGTGCAAATCTGACCGTCATATTCCAACGTTAACCATTCCGTCGTTGGCAAGTGATGATACGCCTTACATTGCTCAATTAGTAGAAAAATATTGTGCGTGCTTATGAGCTGAATGAATTTTATTATTTCGGCGGGGCAGCTTGTTTTCACCAAGCGCTTCTACGCTCGGAAGGTTTTTGTGAAGGGTTGGAGCAAGCAAAAACTTACGCCGACAAGCGGTTGGATTTTGCATAAAGATTACCAATCGGATTCCGGCTATGAAATGATGAAAGAAACGGTGGAGCAGTTAGGGCGTTTGCCACAAGCGGTGTTTACGGGCGCTTATACGTTAATGGAAGGAGTGCTGCGTTATTTAACGGAGCATCATTACACAAATAAAGTGCTTTAACGGCGAATTAGTCTGGCAACCTTTGATGATCATCTATATGCTCAATGCATACCGTTTAAGGTTCATTCGATTAAACAGCTACACGAAGAAATTCGCCCATCAAGCCTTTGAAATGATTCAAGCACGCTTTTACAAGGGCATACAGTTAAAAATCGTGAAAAATCGCCTGTGAAATTATTTATGACATTAAATAAGGCGCGCGATTAGTCCGCCTTATTTTCATCTCTTCTGTTGATGATAGCGTTTTTCTTTGCTACTACGTTTGCAGTTGCGGAGTAATTCCACGATTAAACGCACCATTGCTGAATCACCAATGCGGATGTATTTACTTTTTGCTGATGTGTTTGCTCAAAGTGGTTCAATTCTCGTGCACCGCGGCTAGTTGATCGTCCATTTTGGCAGAGGTTGTTTTTCCTTCTGCAACACGTTCAATCCAATTAGCAACTTCTTCCTTGAGTATAAAAACAAGGCTGAGAAATCTAATTGGCGATCTCAGCGATGCTTGCGCTATTCGATAGGCGCCTAATGCTGAAATATAACTAATGCGTATAAGTCACCCCTAATAATGTTGGGGCAAAACTGAGCGCATCTTGATATTTTTGGGCTCATGCATATTGGAAATTGCCACTGAGGGGCTGAAAATATGGTTCTGCACATCTCGTCTTGCAATGCGATATGGAAGATTATCGTTATAGCTCATCTGCAGTTGCGCCATAATATGACGCAAATAATGCCCGCTAGCTTTTAGGTATTTTTTCAGTTCTCATGCAGATTTAAGTATTTCCAGTCTGGGCTAGATAAATGAAACCGCAAACCACGCAATCGCGGTGCCAACTAAGGTATCTAACACTCGAGGTAAAATACCTCATCCGCGCCAATGCCTGTAATATCTAAGCCTAACTAAGACTAAAAATCGTAATATAGCAAGTAGAGAAACCATACTTTCGGAAACGGAAGAAGGTATAAAGGCTGCCACTAATGACACTAGTCCCAGTTTCGCTTCAAGTGTGGAAGTAATGTAATATTCTCGCACTAACATTCCGAACAATACGCCTAAAATTGTGCCGACAACCCGCTGAATAAGGCGTTTTTGCGGCGGAGTAGTTGAGTTGGCAGACAAAATGGCAGTAGCAAAATCCAATAGCCTTTGTTATCAGCTGGAAAAAGTGGCACTAGGGCTGCCACATATCCCTACCACAAAGGCAATACGAACCGCATGGCGAAAAGAGCTGCGATGAAAGCGCATTGTGCCCATACAGCACGAATCATATTACGAAAGCTAGAAACGGGTTCACCCACCAAGCGGTCGGATTTTGTTAAATTTTTGCGAATTTCGACCGCTTTGTTCTTCATCTTCACCCGATTCAATTTGGTTAAGCTGTCCCTTCAATGTTACGGAGGTTTTCTGCAATAGAGAACCAGCGGTGGATATTTTTAGCCCTTGTTCTTGATGGCAATTTAGCGAGTTAAAGAGCCCTTGTAAGGCTTTTTCCACGCGAATGCCATGTTGATAAATTTCCCCGTGGCGTAGTGCATAAGCAATATGCAAAGGCAAGCTGCTGCTTCCAGCTCTAACACTCGTTGGAAACGGAACATTAAGTCGCTGTTATTAAGTGCGCTAAATAACTCGTAATATTGATAATGACTAGAACTCGCTCTCTAAAATATCTTGTGCTGTGAAATAGTAGCGCAACATTCGCTGCGTGCGTTTTTGGCGAGTATGGCGTTGTAGTCGATAGAAGAGAGAAAGCCGAGTTTGGTCAAATGCGTTGACTACCTGCGTATTCGCTTGTGCTAGGGAGCATCTGTTTTTGTGCTAAATCATCATCGTCTGGATCGAAATAGGCAGATTTTGTTTGTAAATAAACACTCAATGCTTCATATGAGCGGGCAAGATTTTCTTTGTACTGTGCGATTAGGAAAAATGATATGCACCAACATTGCCATTAAACCATAAAGTAGCGTACCGGTAAGTATCATCGCCATATTTAATATAGACGAGCTATTTTCGCTATAAGTTAGAGAGGTATAAACTGCTACGGCTAATGTACCAAAAAGCAATGGTATTGTATCGCTGACCTAATGCCCCAAAGCATTACCAGACCAAATGCACAAATGGTCGCAAATGGAATAAACAGCCAGCCATAGCTAAGCGCCAAGGTTGCTCCCCAACAAGAAGTCGCAAAAGCAATGAGCGTTAAAATGAGGTTTTGAAGCGGCCAGACAGGCTATTATCTAAATCAACTAACTCTGCACAATGCCGAGCACCAGTGGCATGGAATAGTGAGAAATCTGAAGTGTCCAGATAATTATCGCGACTAGATTGGTGGAAATGAAGATCGGCAAGGTTTTGATAATGCCGTCTGAAAGCCAGTCGCTTTGGATTTTTAGCAGTTTATTCATGAAAGCGGTCAAGTTTGTATATCTTTTGCAAATTTTTAGATCAAATTTTGACCGCTTGTGGAAAAATAAAAGGTTGTTCCGAAGAACAACCTTGTTATTAGTCTGAGAGATTACCACTCATAACCGACACCAGCACCCACTGTAAATTGTCCGCGAGTATCGCTCGCACCATTTACGTTGCTTGACCACTTACCGTTATCAGAGTTACGTGATGCCTTAATTGCAATAGCGCTTTTCGCCACGATGATGTGCTACACCCGCAGAAATCATGCTCACCATCTTTACGCGCATTCGGTGCAGAGGCAATTGCCGCAACACCAGCAATACCTGCACGAGAGCGACGATCAACGCGGGATTGATTTTACGATCTGCATCGTTTACTCGACGTTCCAATTGATTAATTGCATTTTGTTAGTTAGCAATATTTGCGTGTTTTTAGTTAATTAGCTGCGTATTATTCGCGATATTGTCTGCATTTTTGGTGATGTTTGCAGTGTTGTTCGCGATATTGCCTGCATTTTTGCTGATATTCGCAGTGTTGTTTGCAATATTGTCTGCATTTTTGGTGATGTTTGCAGTGTTGTTCGCGATGTTGCCTGCATTTTTGGTGATGTTTGCAGTGTTGTTCGCGATGTTGCCCTGCATTTTTGTGGTGATGTTTGCAGTGTTGTTTGCGATGTCCCCTGCATTTTGGTGATGTTTGCAGTGTTATTTGCAATATTGTTCGCATTTTTGTGATATTAGCTAGTGTTGTTCGCGATATTATCTGCATTTTTTGGTGATGTTTGCAGTGTTGTTCGCGATATTGCCTGCATTTTCGTCGTAATATTTACTGTGTTATTTGCAATATTATCGCCGTTTTTGAAACTTGCAGAAGCAACAGCATATAACTGGCTACCATTAATGGCATCAGTCGAGGTTGCTGAAATATTACTCAGCACCAACATTAACAATTTATGAGTAAAAATCTTTTCCCTACAGAAACCACAGCGGTACCATCTGTGCCAGCAAAACCTGAATAAGTAATATTACCAACAGTCGCTTGTGTTTCTTTAGTGGCATCTCTGGTAGTTGATGCACTGCCCTAATGCTACGGCATTTTTTATGAGAAGAGTCAGCTCGAGCACCAATTGCTACAGCATTTTCATTAGCAGCATTTGAGCTTTTGACCAATAGCAATCGCATTTTTCTTTTGAGCTGTTTGACTCTGTGCCGATTGCAAGACCAGATTCACCAGATGCTTTTGCATTAGTTGAAACTGCTACGCTGCGAGTACCCTGATGCGCTAGATGAATCACCGATTGCAGTGGAGAATACGCCTGCTGCATTAGTCGATTCACCGATTGCAACGGATGATTTAGCAGTTGCGCTGGCACTCATTACCAATAGAAACTGCAGAATCAGCGGTCGCGTTTGAGCCAGAACCCAATGCTAAGGCACTTTCTACCTGATGCTATTGCTTGTGAACCAAATGCATTGGCATTTTGTTTAGTGGTTTGCGCGCTTTCACCAATTGCTACAGTCTCAGCAGCTTGTGCTTTCGCTTTTTGTACCAATGGCAAGAGGATTTGAAGGTTTATCAGAGTTAGCTTCGCAGGTACAGCAATGGTTGCTTCAGATTCAACACCAATAGCGATAGTACTGCTCTACGCTAGCTTTTGTTATTGGTTCCGACAGCCGTTGTTTCTAGCCCAGAAACAATGTTGCTGTCTCCAAAAAACGACAGCAGAGTCACTGCTTGCTTGATTGTTTCCTTGAACGGTTTTTGCGGTAGTAATTGATGAGGTAATCGCTAATGAAATGGCGATAGAGAGGGTTTGTTTATTCACCTTAAAAATTCCTTATTATTTAAAAATCCTCTTCTAATGAGGTCAATATGTATAAATTAGGGGTGAAAATTTTATGTTATGTAGATAGGGACAGGGAGTCATGATTGATGACTGTTTCTGTCAACTATCATTATAACTATTTTTAAAAAATGAAAAATGAAGGTCTATTGATAGATTTTACAATTCAATTTGTAAGTTGAGAATTGTTATCATCTATTGATTTTCCATAGTTCAAAAAGTAGAGTTTTTGCAAATGTTTTAACTTTTATTAGGTAACACATCTTGAAAAGCGTAGAATGCCCTAATAACACATAATTTAAAGAGAACAATATGATTATAGATCCGAATTACCTACAAAGAATTAGAAAAATATGAAAACCCCGTGCCTTCGCGGGAATTTATTTTACAAAACGATTCGTGAATTTGATGCCCCTGATGAGTCGAGAGGACTTGTTAGAAGCTTTTCATATTTATGATGAAGAGCGTATAGAAGGCGTTCGTCGCCGTTTGAGAGCAATGGAAAAATGATGGGCAGTTAGTGTTTACTAAACGCAATTGTTATGCCTTGCCGGAAAAATGGATTTAGTTAAAGGAACCGTAACAGGGCATCGTGATGGGTATGGCTTTTTGCAAGTTGAAGGAGCAGATAAAGGCGATGATTGGTTTATTCCCAATGTACAGATGAATCGTGTGATGCACGGTGATTTTTGTGTTAGCTCAACCTAATGGCACAGATCGACGTGGCCGTAAAGAAGTGCGGATTGTACTGAGTATTAGAAGCACGCAAAAACACATTGTTGGCCGCTTTAGAAAGTGGGATTGGTTTTGTGGTGCCCGATGATAGCCGTATTCAGCAAGATATCCTGATTCCTGAAACAGAGCGGTTAGGTGCAAGAATGGGGCAAGTGGTGGTCGTGGAATTACAACCACGTAAATCGGGTTCCCACCGTCCAATTGGCGTGATTACTGAAATACTTGGGGATAATTTAGCGCCGGAATGGAAATAGAAATTGCGTTGCGAAACCACGATATCCCGCATGTTTGGAGCGAAGGTGTTGAAAAACAGATTCGACAATTTCAAGAAGAGGTGCCTGAAGAGGCTAAGTTAGGCCGTGTGGATTTACGCCATTTACCATTAGTGACTATTGATGGCGAAAGTGCACGAGATTTTGATGATGCGGTATTTGCACAAAAAGAAAATGAGGGTTGGCGCTTATGGGTGGCTATTGCTGATGTCAGTTATTATGTACGCCCAAAAACGGCTTTTAGATATTGAAGCAGCAAACCGGAAACTCGGTTTATTTCCCAAATCGAGTTATTCCAATGTTGCCAGAGATTCTTTCAAATGGGCTTTGCTTCGTTAAATCCGCAAGTTGATCGGCTTTTGTTTAGTCGCAGAAATGACGGTATCAGCAAGCGGTGAATTAACAGGTTATCGTTTTTATGAAGCTGTTATGAATTCACACGCTCGTTTAACTTATACGAAAGTATGGAAAAATCCTGCAAGGAGATGAGCTATTACGTGAACGTTATGCACCTTTTTAGTTCCGCACTTAGAAGAGCTTTATGCAATGTTTAATGTGTTAGTGGGAGCACGCCAAAAACGTGGTGCAATTGAGTTTGAAACAATCGAAAATCAATTTATTTTTAATCCACAAGGGCGCATTGAGCGTATTGAACCTGTTATTCGTAACGATGCACATAAATTGATTGAAGAGTGTATGATTCTCGCCAATATTGCAGCTGCACGTTTTGTTGAACAAGCGAATGAACCAGCACTTTATCGAATCCATGACAAACCAAGCGAAGAAAAATTAACCAGCTTTAAATCTTTTATTAAAGAGTGCGGTATTACTTGGTCCGTTGGGTTAGATCCGACACCACAAGATTATGCACAATTATTGACACAAATTGCCGACCGTCCAGATCGTGAACTTATTCAAACACTGTTGCTTCGCTCGTTAAAAACAAGCGGTCTATGCGGCAGATAACATTGGGCATTTCGGGTTAGCATTAACCGAATATGCGCATTTTACTTCACCGATTCGCCGTTATCCTGATCTCTTGTTACACCGCGCGATCAAATATTTAATTGAAAAAGAGAAGGGAAATATTCGTAATTATACGGATGGCGGTGGCTACCATTATCGTTTAGATGATATGGATCAATTTGGCGATAAATGTTCTGCAACGGAGCGCCGCGCGGATGAAGCAACGCGTGAAGTAGCCGATTGGTTAAAATGCGAATTTATGCAAGATCACTTAGGTGAAGAATTTGATGGTGTGATTTCTTCAGTCACAGGGGTTTGGCTTATTTGTTAAACTTAATGAGCTATTGATTGATGGTTTAGTGCATATCTCAACACTAGAGAACGATTATTATCACTATGATGCAGATAGACAACGCCTTGTGGGTGGAAGTGGCATTATTTATCGAATCAGGTGATCCTGTTCGGGTAAAAAGTGATTAACGTAAATTTAGATGAGAAAAATTGATTTTGCGTTGTTAAAATAATTTTCGTAAAGGTATTCAAGTAGGAAAAACGGCAAAGAAAAAGGCAAAAGCAACAGCAACAGAAAAATTGTCTCATTTTTAAAGAGCCGAAAACGGTGAAAAAGGCGAAGAAAAAATAAAAACGCAAGCGGTCAAAAAGCAAAAAGATCTGCAAAAACCTCTCGGAAAAAGTGACCAATAAGGTCTAAAATGAGAAATATTCTCATTTGTAAGTTTTTGTAAATTATCTTGCTTGAATTGTTGAGAATTATTATCATCTACTCACTTCAAAAATAATAGGTAATCACTCCAACTCTTTACGCTATATCCCCCACAAGATGTAGCGTGCCTCTTGTATATTTACTGTTTGAAAAACTACTGGTATTATTATCAATAAATTGGTTTTTATTCAGGGATTTTCATTATGCTTACCCAACTTTCTGTCAATAATTTTTGCTATTGTGCGCCATCTAGTTTTTAGACCTAGAACAAGGAATGTCAGTCATTACTGGTGAAACGGGTGCGGTAAATCTATTGCGATTGATGCGCTTGGGCTTTGTTTAGGTTATCGTTCAGAAAGTAGCATGATTCGCCATGGTGCAGATAAAGCAGATATTTCGGCGACTTTCTTTATGCAGCCTAATAGCCCTGCTTATCAGTGGCTTGCTGAGCGAGAGTTACTGATGAAGAGAAATCCTCAAGAGTGTATTTTGCGTCGAATGATTAACCTTGAAGGACGTTCTAAAGCTGTCGAATAATCACCCGATACCAGCTTCTCAACTACGAGAACTTGGGCAGTATTTAATCCATCTTAATGGACAGCATGCACCGCAACTTTTGCTGAAAAATGAATATCAATTGGAGCTTATCGATAATTATGCGAATTTACATGCTGATTTAGCAGAAATGCAGCAAAGTTATCAATATTGGCGCAAGCAATATCAATTACGTAAAAATTACCATCAACAGTGTGCAGAAAAATGAAGCGCGTAAGCAGCTTTTACAATATCAAGTGGAAGAGCTAGATGAATTTGCGATTAAAGAAAATGAATTTGAAGAGATGGAAGAAACGCACGCTAGACTCTCAAATGCTGAATCGTTAACTGAGCTTTCTCAATCTGTACTAGAGGTATTAAGTGATGATAATGTCAATGCTGATAGCTTGATTTATCAAGCTATTCGCGATTTAGAAGATTTAGCGGAAGTTGATACCGCTATCAATCAGCCTTAGATATGCTAAATGAAGCGCTTATTCAGGGCACAAGAAGCGAGCTCAGAAGTGAGAAATCGTAGCGGATCATATCGAACAAGATCCAGAAATGTTGAAAGAATTAGATGAACGCATAGCCAAAAACGATCTCACTTTCATCGTAGCATCATGTGTTGCCAAATCAACTATGGCAACATCATGCGAAGTTACAGCAAGAACTACAAGAATTATTAGATCATTCACAAAATGAACAAGCACTAATTGAACAAGAGCGAGCTGCACACCAACAGTGTGTACAATTAGCTGAGCAAATTTCAGTGAAGCGCAAGCAAGCGGGGGAAAAGTTAGCGGAACAAGTTACCCAGCAAATTAAGCAGCTTCATGGAAAAATGGAGAATTTTTGTAGATGTTAAATTTGATCCGAAAAATTATCTCCACAAGGGGCTGATTTTTGTCGAATTTAACTTACGCAGTAACCTTTGGACAGTTAATGCAACCGTTAGCAAAAATTGCTTCAGGCGGTGAGTTATCACGTATTTCTTTGCAGTACAGGTATTAACCGCGAAATAAACTCTACGCCAACAATTATTTTGATGAAGTGGATAGTTGGCATTAGTGGTTCTGCTGCAACCACAGTCGGAAAAATTATTAAGACAATTAGGCAAAAATGCCAAGTTTTTATGCGTGACTCACTTACCGCAAGTAGCGAGCTATGGGCATCATCATTTCAATGTGCAGAAATATGTAGAAAAACAATCAAACAGAAACACAAATGGCTCATCTTAAAGAAGAGGAGAATTAGCGCATTAGCGCGTTTATTAGGAGGCAGCAAAATTACTGAGGCTGTCTTAGCGAATGCTAAAGAAAATGCTAGCATTGGCTAAGCAAGAGTAAATGGTTAAGTCATGAAGTCAATGAATTTTGATAATCTTGTATTAAATAGTTAGCAGACAATTTTATGTGATTGGCAAAGGATTAAAATTTATAATTGCAAAAGCCACTCGAAAGAGTGGCTTTGTTTTAGGCTAAATTTCCAAATTTACCTGATTGTACATCGTGAATAGCTTGAAGGATTTCTTCTCGACTATTCATAACAAATGGGCCATATCCCTACAACAGGTTCATTGAGAGGCTCACCTGTGAGAATCAATAATTTTGCAGTATTATTGGATTCAATCAACACATCTGCAGCGCCACGCTCAAAGGTAACCAATTCACCGCGTCGAGCAATCGCCTTGCCACCAACTTGGATCGTGCCGTCTAATACAAGGATAATCACATTATGACTTGCTGGTATGCTGAACATATAGGCAGCATTCGCATTCATTGTCGTATCCCACATATTAATTGAGCTAAATGTATCCGCAGGGCCTTTCACATTGAGCAATTCACCAGCGATAACTCTGACTGAACCTGCATTATTCGGTAATGCCACGACCGGAATATTTTCAGCTTTAATCGCTTGATATTTTGGCGTTGTCATTTTATCTTTTGCCGGCAAATTAACCCAAAGTTGTACCATCTCGAACAAACCGCCTTCTTTAGCAAATTTTTCAGAGTGCATTTCCTCATGCATCACGCCAGAACCAGCTGTCATCCACTGAACATCACCAGTACCAATAGTGCCACCACCGCCATGTGAATCCCGATGTGATACTTCACCTTGATAAGCAATAGTCACCGTTTCAAAAACCTCGGTGTGGTGTTCACCGACACCTCGTAAAAGCAAATTCAGAATCATCGCGACGACCACCTTGGAAAAAAATTTGGGCTCCGTTGTAATCCATTAAAAGAAATGGATCGAGATTTTTATCTTTATCGTTATAACTAAACATCGAGGCGACATGAAAGCCATTTCCACCCAATGTTTTTGCTGGGGCGGTAAAAACATTTGCAACTTTTTTCATATAAAAATCCTTTGTTAATTTGTAGAACCTATCGTTCTGCCAATGCGAGTATTATATAGTTCGAAAATAAGAGATAAAGATGAGTTTGATTAATGGATATTTTACTTAAATGAAATAATTATCAAGACATGAGAGATAGGAGAAGATTCATAAATTTTTAGATTTTTATAAAGCAGTTTCTAAAAAGAACACCGCCTGAAATCTGATCTTCAGACGGCATTTATTTTTCTAAGACTTAAAATCTCAATATTTATACATTAGGTTTATCTAGCGCAACTCAAACAGCTCTTGATGCAATAAGCGTGTCTTAAGATTTCCTGCAATACTGTTTGTAAAGCTACGGCTACCACAAAGCCATAGGCTGCGGTTTTCACTATGCTGAACGCTTTGTGCAATATGATCTGCTGACAATCTTTGGGTTTCAGAAGGAATAGAGTCGTTAAGCACAACCAATCGGGCTTTAGAGCTTACCCCGAAAGTTCAAAAAGGTGCTGAATGAAGTAGAACAGTTATTACAGCCGCCACAGTTTGATCCGACAACGGCTGAATTAACCGTACGCATCGCCTGCACCGATTACGCAATGCGTGCCGTAATTGTGCCGTTTCTGCATTTACTGAAAAATCCAAGCACCGAAAATTAAAGTGGTGGTATTGAGCGATTAACGAAAGCATCGTACAAAAATCAGCTGGAACAGCGACAATTGATCTTTGCGTTAGTCACGCCAAAACTTCCAAGCACCAGATATTCACGCAAAAATTTGTATGACGAACGCTCATATTTGTGCCGTTCGCCACGATCACCCAACAGCCCAGCAATCAGAACTTACCCTTGAGCAGTTTTGCCAGTTAGAGCAAGCCTTGATTTCGACTATGGCGGCAGCTTCAGCGGTGTTACCGACCAAGCCCCTGCAAGCCATGGGGCTACAAAGAAAACGTCAGCCTGTCGGTACAAAACTTTATTGTCTTGCCTGAATTACTGAGCAAAGCGATTTATTGGCAGTCGTGCCTGAACGCTTGATTACCCATTTAGACAATCTCAAACGGTTTGAACCACCCTCTTAAAAATTCATGGCTTCACCAAAACATTGATTTGGCACTGAACGGACACATAAAGATCCTGCCTCATCGCTGGGTCAGAGAGTTGATTGAAAAGGCTTGTGTGGTTGGCGATGAAAAATAAGCCACTTTAATATCTTATTTTTACGCTCATTTTGCTCATGTTTTTCCCAGTTCCTCCACTAAAAATCCAAAAAAATACGCGTAAGCGGAGGTTGACAGCTTTATCGCTGTAATAAACAGCATTGAAGGGGAGTGTTTTATTGAGGTTTGCTCAACAAGTAGCGGAATTAATTTTCCTTCAGCGATATCATTGTCCACCAAAAATCTGATAAACAAGCAATACCACAACCTGAAAGGCACAATGATCGTAAGATTTCACCACCGTTGGCAGTAAAGTGCGGTGAAATTTTATAGGGATTTCCTGAGCATCTAAAACTGCCCATGTATTTAGTGAACTAGGGTTCAGTGAAGCCTAAACATTGATGGTTGGCAAGATCTTCAGTTGATTGTGGCGTACCGTGTTTTGCCGCAGTCTGGACTGGCGACTACGCGGAAGTGACTATCAAACAAAATGACGTGCACGCAGCCCAGAATCATCCAATTCACCGGCTCGTAAGGCAATATCGACTTTACGATCAATCAGATTGATATAGCCTTCGGAAGAGGCTAGTGAGTTGGATATGCGGATAGCGTTCATTGAATTTTGCAGCCAGTGGCACAAGCAGATGTAGCACCATCGGCATGGCAGAATCTACGCGTAGTATGCCCTTGTGGTACTTCGTGCACAGCCAACATTTCGGCTTTTGCTGCAGCCATTTCTTTTGCAGAATTTTTCTGTACTCGGCGAAAATATTGCGAACCTTCTTTCTGTTAGTCTTAGCTGTCGCGTGGTGCGGTTGATTAGGTTGACGCCTAATTTTCTTCTAGTCTTTTTCACCACACGGCTTACTGCAGAATTTGCCATCGCTAGCTGCTTGGCTGCATGGCTGAAACTGCCATTTTCGACTACTTGTACAAATACCGTTAATTCTTCGAAGTTGTTTTCATTTTATTATTCTGTTTAACGCAAAAAGAGTTTTTATTTTTGCACCCTTTTTGAAGTATAAAGTAAAAACAGCATAATAAAGCTCTCTTTGCATTATTGTTTTAGGAGCAAAAAGATGAATATTTTATTATTAGATGGTGGTAAAAATTTCGGACATCTGCATGGTGAGTTGAACCATACGCTTCATAAAAAAGCGAAAGAAGTTTTGACCGCACTTGGACACAATGTAAAAAGAAACCGTGATTGATGCCGGCTATGATGTTGAAGCAGAAATCGAAAAATTCTTGTGGATGGATGCCGTGATTTGGCAGATGCCGGGTTGGTGGATGCACGAGCCTTGGACAGTGAAAAAATACATAGACGAAGTATTAACCGCCGGACACGGCAAGCTTTATCAAAGTGATGGCCGCCATCGTGTCAATCCAACCGAAGGCTACGGCACAGGTGGCTTTGTTGCAAGGCAAAAACATATGCTTTTCACTTACTTGGAATGCGCTGATTGAAGCCTTCACTCGCGAAGGTGACTTTTTCGAAGGCAAAGGCGTAGATGCTTTATACATGCACTTCCACAAACTCAATGAGTTCATCGGTTTGACCCGTCTGCCGACATTCTTATGTAACGATGTGATTAAAAATCCACAAGTAGAACAATACTTAGCAGACTACCAAGCACACTTGGAAAAAGTATTTGCTAATTGATAATTGAGAAATATTTGTTTTAGAAGGTGAGCATTTTTGGCTTACCTTTTTTATTTTCTCTAATCAAATTTCCTAACGGGGAGATGGAAGATGAATAGACTGAGTTTAGATAAAACAAGCGGTCTAATTTTTGAATTAAATTTGTAAAAACATCTAAACAATCTAGAATTATGCTATTGTTAGAATTTGATTTAACAAATAAAGACTGAGTCTATACCCAAAGATTTGGATTAGGAGATGATGTGAGAATCAAAATTTTATCCACTATACTAATTAGCATACCATTACTGACCGCATGTAATGTTGGTGGGGCGCTGGCAAGTTCTGCGATGGATATTGTCAGAAATCCCCAAACAGATGCAGGCAAGCAAGTTTTGGGTTCATCGGCTTCGAAACTCAAGAACTTAGAATTTACTTGCGTCAAAGAACAGTTTCCTTCTTTGCCACAGGAAGCAGATCAACTATACCGCTACGCCCCTCACCACGATTTTAAAACCGTTGCTGCCAAAACCGGGTGTGCTAACGACCGCTATTTTGCCGTATTACCGTATTGCCGCCGCTAACGGACATTGGCAGGCAAACCTGACTTTTGCAGGAAATCTTGCTGAGAGCAAAGACATCAATATCGAAACCCGCGAACGTCGTGGCGAGGGTATTTATTGGAACGAGAAGCTAATGAAAACCCTACCCGCCAGTGCACATTATTGGTGGTCGCTTTATATTGATGTCGGTTATGGTCCCAAACATGGTGCAGACGATTCACTTAGTTTATCTGCGTAAAGCCGCAGATTTGGGGAATGCCAAGGCACAGTATGAGTAGGTGAGCTGTTAATAAATATACAAGATGAGTCGAGCTATTTTGCTAGAGTGGAAATAGCCAATAAGATGCAGGCTAGCGCTCGAGCAGGTAGTATCCGATGCCAATGCTGCTTTGGAGGCAACTGCGTGGCAAAAACGATACTGAAAAACTATCAACAGGCTTTGTTTTATGCTCATCAGGGAACAAAAAGCGGGTAATGAAACTTCTGCTCGATGTTAAGAAAAGTTTTTATAGTGAAAACCCTAATAGTCATCATAAACAATGGGGATTCCTGAAGATAAGGAAACGTTCGCGTCGGTACAAAATTAGTTTTTGATTATCTAAACCGTCATGCACATCTCAAACCCGAGCTCAACGTTCACGATCCAGACGAAATCGTCCTGCTGCCTCCGGCAAAACCGCCGAGCTGGGACGGTAAAATCGCCATCCAACGTTTTGAAGAAGGTCCTGCTCCGGCAAAACCATCCGATGAACTGGTGCGCAAATTGACACAGCAGGCGGGATTGATCCGAATACCGGGCCGCCCAAGTAAATAAAAAGAGGCTGACAGGGGATAAAGCCTGAAGGTCGTCTGAAACATGGTTTTCACACAGTTGAGTTTCAAACTGGTTGAAACCGTACTTTCAGACGACCTTCATCTAAACACCAACTTTAGGATCGTCTCCCATAGATTTGAACCAAACACACACTATTTCAATCAAAAACAATGAAGAACAAACTATATCATCACTTTTATCTACTATATTGGTAAGCATGCCATTACCGACCGCATGTAATGTCGGTAGGGGCGCTGCAAGTTCTGCGATGGATATTGTCAGAAACTCCCAAACAGATGCAGGCAAGCAAGTTTTGGGTTCATCGTCTTCGAAACTCAAGAACTTAGAATTTACTTGCGTCAAAGAACAGTTTCCACCCCTACCACAGGAAGCAGATCAACTATACCGCTACGCCCTATACCACGATTTAAAACCGTTGGTTACCCAAACCGGGCGTACTCGACCGCTATTTGCTGTGATCACCGTATTGCTGCCGCTAACGGACATTGGCAGGCAAACCCTGACCTTTGCAGGAAATCTTGCTGAAAGCAAAGACATCAATATCGAAACCCGCGAACGTCGTGGCGAAGGTATTTACTGGAACGAAAAGCTAATGAAAATCCTACCCGCCAGTGCACATTATTGGTGGTCGCTTTATATTGATGTCGGTTATGTCCAAAAACATGGTGCAGACGATTCAATTATTTATCTACGCAAAGCTGCAGATTTGGGCTAATGCCAAAGCACAGTATGCAGGTGGCTGGAGTTGTTAATGAAAAATACAGGATGGAATCTAGTCATTTTGTCAGATTAGAAATAGCCAATAAGATGCAGGCTTGTGCTGCGGGTGGAGCAGGTACGTCCCGATGCAAATGCTGCAATGGCGGCAACCTCGCATGGCAGAAAATGATACATTATCAGCAGGCTTTGTTTTTACGCACATCAAGGAGTAAAAAGCAGGCAAAGATACTTCAGCACATATAGCAGGTAACGCTTTCTATCATAAAAATCCCAAGAGAAGTTATAAACAATGGGAATCCCTGAGGATAAAGAGAGCGTTCGCGCCGATATGGAATCATTTCCGACTATCTAACCCGCCGTAGCACATCTTAAACCCGAGCTCAACGTTCACGATTCAGACGAAATTTGTCCCGCTGCTCCGGCAAAACTCGCCGAGTTGGGACGGTAAAAACCGCCATCCAACGTTTTGAAGAAGGTCCTGTTCCGGCAAAAACCGGTCCGATGAACTGGTGCGCAAATTGGCACAGCAGGCGGGATTGATCCGAATACCGGGCTGCTGAAGTAAGAGAACTCAATGCACCAAAAGTAGTTTGACCACGTTCAAAGGTCGTCTGAAAGCGCTACTTCGATGCAAAGGAAAACACTCAAATGGTTTTCAGACGACCTTGTGTTACAAACGGCCATGCTGTAATTGTCTTTTTATAGAGAATGACCTTAAACGGTAATAATGTTGTACCATTCTAAATTTTTTAAACCACTACAATCAAAACATGATGAAGCACACACCTATACCTTATGAGCGTCAGGAAATCATCCGACGTGAACGCGAGTTGGCTAAATATGTCAATACTATGGACAGTTTGTTCTGCATTCCTTTTTACCAAACAGGGATCGGCGTTGATGCCATATTGTCGCTGATTCCCTTTGTCGGGGACACTGCCGGACTTTTTTCTGACGATGAAGGCTTTTCGTATGGGACGGGAGTTGGGCGTGCCGGATCATAAAACTGCGTCCCTGCTGTATATCTTGCTTTTTTGCCGATATGGTGCTCGGCATGATTCCTGTTGTCGGTACACTTATCGATATTTTCTTGCAACCGAGCCGCCGTACTTTGAAAATCATCAATGAATATATGCGCAGCGAGTATGGTATAGACAGCGATCTGCATCTGAGCGCCCATTTATGCATGCGGCTTTGGAGAAGAAACAGCAGCAATCAGATTTCTGGCGAAAACCTGTTGTGGCTTGGCTTATATGCATATACCCTGATTTTTCAGTTTGATTGTGTTGGTGCTGATGGGCTGGATAACGGTTGCAATGAGTAAAATGGATATGGAGCGGTATGACTTATCTGTTTAGTGTTGTTGCTGGTTGGTTTTGAATGTTTGTGTTTATATTAAAAACCATCTGAAACTTAATTTTCAGATGGTTTATTTAGAATTCGATTTGGTGGAGCTGGGGGACGGAACCCCGTCCGAAATCACTTTCTACCTTCAGCACTGACACGTTTAGTCTAGTCTTTAATTTCACCTACCGCCAGCGGACAGACACGCAAGTGATAGGCTAGTTTGATTTAATTTAGTGTTTCGATCCTCAAACGGCGGCGTCCACACGATCCTCGTTTTTGGGTGACTTATCGAACTCCTCGTCTTACGAGCGGAAGCTGAGGCGATAAGGCTTTAAGGCAGGTTATTAAGCTGCTAAAGCGTATTGTTCGTCGTTTGCGACTATGCGGTTTGTTTACGAGGCCTACCGCACCTCGACGTGCACCTTGGGCTTCGCTAATCCCGTCGAATCCAGAATCAGCCCCAAAAAGTTTGGAAATTTTAAAGGAAAGCGGTAAGATCTGCAAACATTTTTGCAAGTCTCCCACCCGAGACAAAAATAAAGAGACGCTTATGAATAAATATGATGAAGATTTGATTGAAGATGCAGAAGTGATTGAATCGGAAGAGGCTGAGCCTATCCATCCTGATGAATTAGAAGCATTGATGCAGAGAAAGCCGTTCATCCGGCATTGCTTCAAGGCGGTATGCCTGTTCCGCAAGGAAATTTGGATAGCTATATTCGCATCGCTAATCAATATCCGATTCTAAGCGCCGAGCAAGAAAAAGAACTTGCGGAACGTTATTACTATGATGAAGATTTAGAAGCCGCAAAACAGCTGATTTTTATCGCATATGCGTCTTTTGTCATACATATTGCGCGTGGTTATTTGGGCTATGGCTTACCGCTCGCGGATTTGATTCAAGAAGGGAATATTGGGTTAATGAAAGCGGTAAAGCGCTTTGACCCAAATGTTGGTGTGCGTTTGGTTTCTTTGCTGTGCATTGGGTAAAAGCAGAAATTCATGAATATAAAGAGCAAAAAATTGGCGTATTGTGAAAGTGGCAACCACGAAAGCACACAACGTAAATTGTTCTTTAATTTGCGTAAAAATAAGCATCGTTTGGCATGGTTTAATGAAGACGAACTTCAGAAAGTTGCAGATGATTTAGGTGTTTCTCCGCAAGAAGTGCGAGAGATGGAATCTAGAATGACTGGGCAGGATTTAGGGTTTTGATTTGCCAGTCGGCGAAGATGATAGTGAAGCCTACTACACCTTCTATGTATTTAGAAGACAACAGCTCAAATTTTGCAGACGAACTGGAAGATGAAGAGCAAATGGGAAGCAACCGCTCAACTTGCTTATGCGCTTTCTACGCTTGATGAACGTAGCCAAGATATTATCAAACCCGCTGGTTAGATGAAAATAAAGCAACGCTTCAAGAACTTGCGGATAAATATAACATTTCGCCGAGCGTGTGCGCCAGCTAGCAGAAAATGCGGCACTGAAGAAAATTAAAGATGCGGTTACGCTAGACTAATAAGCGGTCTGATTTTGCAAAGTTTGACAAAATCAGACCGCTTGTTTAGTGATTGTGGATAAAACCACTGCGCCATGCGCAATAGTTAGAGAAACCATCTGCAGTGCTAAAATTTCTTCAAATCCTTGTGCTGCAAGGATTTTATCTGACACTCTCGAAATGCGCCTTCACCACCTGCTTTTTCTAAAACCCAGTCGGCTTGTTGTTTCACGTAATCGTGAGCATTGCGAGTGGCAATTGCTAAACCGCAAACTTCAAATGCAGGTAAAATCAAGGGTATCATCGCCGATAAATGCGAGTTTGTTCAGGAGTTACGCCTGCGGCTTCCATCAATTCAAAACATGCCGTGCGTTTTTCCATTTTGCCTAATTTGGCAAAATTCACTTTTAACACTTCAAGACGTTTGCGTAATAGTGGATGATCCCCACCTGAAATAACGCCGACTTGAATGCCACAAGTTTGGAGCATTTTCATGCCAAGTCCGTCATGCACGTGAAAACGTTTCATGACTTCACCTTCAGCGGTGTAATATAAACCGCCATCAGTGAGTACGCCATCGACATCAGTGATGACTAATTTAATCTTGCTAAATCCATTCTGTCTGTTCCTCAATATGATAAGATGACACTATTATAATTTTAGGAGGGTAAAATGTCGATTTCACAAAATTTAGCGCAAATTCAGCAACAAATTGAATCACTTTCCGCGCAGTTTCAACGTGAAAAATGTGCGCTTATTGGCGGTATCAAAACTAAGCCAGTCAGCGCCATTGAAGAGGCAATTCAAGCAGGGCAAAAAGCCTTTGTGAGAATTAGTGCAAGAGGGCGTGGAGAAAATTGCTTATTTTAATCAGCAAGCCGACCTAGAATGGCACTTTTATTGGGCCACTTCAATCAAAATAAAACCAAATTAGTGGCTGCTCATTTTGATTGGATTCAAACGGTGGATAGACTCCAAAATTGTCAACGTTTAAGTGAGCAACGCCCAGCTGGTAAGGCGCCATTGAATGTGCTGATTCAAATCAATATTAGTGATGAAGCTTTCAGTCTGGTATTGCGCCAGAAGAAATGCTGCCGTTAGCCAGAAAATTGCGTTATTACCAAATTTTAAAACTGTGTGGTTTAATGGCTATTCCAAAACCTGAGCATGAGCCAGCGCAGCACTCGCACTGGTAAAATGCAGCAACTTTTTAACCGCTTGCAAACAGAATTTGAAGGAATAGAGCACGCTTTCAATGGGAATGAGTGATGATATGGCGGCTGCAATTGAATGTGGGTTTCAACGATGGTGCGTATTGGCACCGCTGCCGTTTTTGGCGCCAGAGATTATGGCGTGAAAGCTGAATAAAGAAGCGTTATGCCAGATGGAATACAAAAGATTTTTGATTCTGTATGATAAAATGCCCGCAAACAAGCGGGCATATCGAGATTTACAAATTATTGAATAAGTACATAGAAATTTGCGCCATCACGCACGATGTTAAGTGCAATTGCAGATGGTTTTGCATCAAGGGCTCTACGTAAATCACGCTGATGGTTTCAGTTTGGGTGCGCTAATACCGATAATCCACATCGCCTGAAACGCTTTCACGTAACTCTGCAGGTGAACCTTTTCACTTTTAGAAATTTCTACCCCTTTGCTTCAGCCATCTTTACCGTAATTTGCTATATTGTGCAGTTAATGCAGGTAACAAGTCAGTTGCGCTTACCGGTGCTGGTTGCATCGCCATCAACGGATTGTAATACGTTACTTTCGCTTTTTCCACTTTTCCATCGCGTAAGTAGGTTAATTCAAACTCTTTACCTGCGCCCGCCGTAGCAATTTTGGCACGTAATTCAGCAAAGCTACGTACTGACCGTTTAATTCGGTAATGACATGTCCGCCTGCTTTTAAGCCAGCTTTAGATGCTGCAGAGTTTGGTAAACTTCGCCAATGAATGCGCCTGTTGTGCATCAATAGCCAGATTCTTTCGCGAGATCGGCGTTAAGTTCGCCTCCTTTGATGCCAAAGCATACCGCATGTTTTACTTCACCAACCAATGATGGTTGTTGAGTTAAGTTAGTTTGCCATGTTTGCAGGAATTGCAAATGTGCAATGCCGCATTGCCACCGCTTCGGCGAAAAGAATAGCGAGTGTTAATACCGAATCAATTCGCCTTACCCAAGTTAATGGTGGGCCACCTGAGTTACCTGTGAAGTTAACCGCAGCATCTGTTTGAATATAGTTTTGGTAGCCATCATCAATATTGCCCGTTGAACGACCCACGCGAAACAATTCTGAAGTCACACGGTTTGTCCTAAGCCGAATGGGCTTTCTCGCCGATAGCCACCGCAAAGTCACCCACGCGTAATTTGTCTGAATCTGCAAATTTAATTTCAGTTCAGTCGGAGATTGAATGCACTAATGCAACGATCTGGATTGCGGATCTGCACCCACCAATTTTGCTGGAATTCACGGCCATCTTCTAACTTAATAGTAATTTTATCCGCATCTTTAATCACGTGGTTATTGGTACGACATAACCTTTTCTGCATTGACAATTGCGCCAGAACCCTAACCACCTCTAAATTGACGTTGGCAACCAGGGCGCTGCGTTCAGGTGAACGGCTGCTTTAGCACCACGCACTCATTAAATAAATCTTCTAAATCTTCTGGAAGACCGTCTAAATTATCACGGTTAGAACTGCGACTTTGGCTAGTTTTTGCTTTGCCTTCTCACAGAAATTGCAACCACTGCCGGGCAGAGGACTTTATTCACATATCCGCTAAAGACGGGTGCTTGTTCTTGTGGAGCTTTGTCGGAGAAAAATGGAAGGCTGATTTCTGCTTGTGCTTGCATTGGTAAGCCAGCTTGCATACCAAGGCCTAAAATTGCTCATAGATGAAAATGGATAAATGTTTTCATTATGTTTCCTTGTTTATGTTGTGTGTGTGTACAAAATCAGCTGATGTGCCACTTTGAACCAAGCGCGTTTGCTTGTGTCGATGGACAGACTCATTTTGAGATTGGTTCATCAAAATGTAAATAAATGAATGAAAAATAGCCATTTTGCAAGCGGTTAAATTTTATTACTAGATTGCAAATGTCAGCACTTTAAAAGCTCTTTGACATTAGAAACAAACTGATAGAGCATACACGCTTTATTATAAGGAAGAAGATTATCTGAATGCATAGTACAGAGAACTTGATTGAGGTAAAACACCTTTAAGCGAGATGAGCGAGTCATTTTACGACAATCTGAATTTGCAGGAGTGCAGAAGGGAAAAGTCACCCGCCATTATGGGGCCTTCAGGGATTGGGAAAACCACCTTGCTCCGCCATCGTGGCGCAGTTAACTTCCTAATGCCGGCGAGATTTTATTCGACGGCGAAGATGTGTCGTGAAAGCCTCAAATAAACAGCTTTACCACTCGCCAGCGAATGGGCATGTAATATTCCAATCGGGCGCACTGTTTACCGACTGATCTACTTCTTGACAATGCGTGGCGTATTCTCGATTCGTGAACATGCAATTTACCTGAAGCGGTGAGTTAGAAAATTGGTGTTGATGAAATTAGAAGCTCAGTTGGATTAAGAGGCGCAGCAGATTTAATGCCTCGAGCTTTCTGGCGGGATAGCGCCGTGCGGCAATAGCACGCGCGATTGCGTTGAGATCCAGTTTAATTATGTACGATGAACCTTTTGCAGGACAAGACCCAATTAGTATGGGCGTTATCGTGGAATTGATTAAAATTAAACCAAGCGATGAACTTGACTTCTATTGTGGTTTCGCACGATGTGGCAGAGGTGGCAGTATTGCTCATTACGCTTACATTGTGTGCTGATAAAGCATGTGATTGCAGAAGGCGCCACCACAAGCACAGCTAGCTAGCCAAGATGAGCAAAGTCGTGCAGTTCTTATCGGGTAAAAGCAGATGGACCGGTTCGATTCCATTATCCGGCGAAAGATTATACAGAGGAGCTATCTAATCGATTGATTTTATTAGTCGAGCTGGCGCTTCTGTCATTCATTTTATCTGCATCCTTCGGACGTTCTGCTTTTATGCTTTTAGTGCTCTGGTTGGCAAACCCAATTTCCATGCAAGCACAGCCCTGCTTTAATTAAACAGCTATATTTCAGTAGGCAGTGCAATCTTTATTGATTATTGTGCTTTCGCTCGTTTATCGGGCATGGTAATGAGTTTTACAAAGGCTATGTGATTGCTGGTTGATTTTGCCGCAGAAACAAGCTTTAGGAACCTTGGTTTCACTTTCTTTATTGCGTGAGCTGGGGCCCGTGGTAACGGCATTATTGTTTGCAGGTCCGAGCGGGTTCGGCATTAACGGCGAGGGGTGGTTTGATGAAGGCAACAGAGCAGCTATCAAGCCTTTGAAATGATGGCAGCTGACCCGTTTACGCCGAATTATTGCACCACGTTTTTGCGTAGATTATTGATTTCAATGCCTCGTAATGGCAGCAATTTTTACAGCCATCGGTATTTTGTGGTTCATTAGTTGTAGATTGGAAAGGCGTTGATAGCGGAAGTTTCTGGTCTGTAATGCAAACTCCGTTAATTTAAGCTGACTTTAATCCACGGCTTTATTAAAAGCATTATTTTTGCGTTCGCAGTAGTTTGGATTGCCTTATTTTAACGGTTGTGACTCCGTCGCCAACTTCAGAAGGTAATGTGAGCCAGGCCAACTAAAACGGTGGTAGCGCCTCGTTAGTGGTTTTAGGATTAGATTTTTATTTTAACAGCCATTATGTTTGGCAGGTTAATTCTGACAAAAAGGAAAAAGACAATGCGTCAATCAATTAAATATGACCTCTGGGTCGAGCTGGCTTTGTACTATTAGGTAGCGCTCTTTGTATTTTTAGGCTTGCGTGTCGCGGGTGTGCAAGGGATTTACCTCCGAGAAAACTTACACTCTTTACGCAACTTTCGATAACATCGGCGGACTAAAAGTGCGTGCACCGATTCAAAGGTGAGGCGAAGTGTCAGGTAGGGCGTGTTGAAAACATTCAATTAGATGCACAAACCTATGTACACCGAAAGCAGCATTAGCAGTGAATCAAGATTTTAATAAAATCCGTGACACTCAGCTCACTTTCACAAACCGCAGGTTTGATGGGTGAATAATATATTGCGTTACAACATCGGCTTTACGATGGAAGGCGAGAACGGAATATAAGGAAAGAAGGCAGCAGCTTTACAGATACCAATTCAGCTATGGTATTAGAAGATTTAATCGGTCGGATTCCTATATGGCGACAAAGTCAGCGAATAGTGAAACGAAAAACTGAGGCGTCGAAAGCTGAATAACACACGCTATTTTGCGCACTATTCTGAGCTTCGCGTAAAATGAAACAATTTCCCGCATATGGCGTAACTTTGCCGTATGCAATTTTCTAAGACATATTGGGAGCTATTCAATGTTCAAACAAATTATTATCGCAACCGCAGTGTGGTAGCATTTTTCAACTTTTGTTTCTGCACAAGCTTTCCTTGCAGAACTAGCCCTGGTGTATTGACACAACAAGCGTCAGACAAATTATTTGGTGATATTAAAGGCCAACCAAAAGGCAAGAAATTAAACTTCAAATCCAGAATATTTACGTACTATTGTGCGGAACGATTTAATGCCACATGTGCATGTATCCAAATATGCAGGTCACCCAGTGTTAGGTGAAACCTTTCATCTGCCACTGAAGCAATGGCGTGAAGCATTCTTCAACCCCATTTGGCTCAATTTTGTTGGACAAAGCTTTACGCAGATATTAACACAATACACGGATCAAAAAGCACAAATCGAAAGCGAAAAACCAGTTGATGGTAAAACGCTATCGAGCATTCGCGTGAGATTTAGTACACACGCATTGGTGCACAGCCAATTCAAATTAGATTTTAAATGGCGCAAAAGCAAGCGACTGGCGAGTGGCAAGCTTACGATATGGCGGCTGAAGGCGTAAGTATGGATTTGCAACGAAACAAAATGAATGGAGTGGTGCGTTACGCCAACAAGGTATTGATGCGTTAACAAACCAAGCCACAAGCCAGCAAAACAACCTATCAAATTAAGCAAATAATCGTTTTATGCAATCGGACACGTGGGCGGTCTCTCGAAAACAATGAAAGCGTAGTGGTAACGCTCATTGGTGAATTACCCGCAACACGTTGCAGCCTCTTTGGAAAGCAACGCACTTGCTACCGCCAAACGTGTGCAACTAACAGATTTATTGCTGGGATTTAGCAGGGCTGCGCCCATCTAGACTCAGCAGGATTTACCTACTTTGCTGAAATGCTCAATCATTATGGCAAACAAACGGCCAATCACTTAATTCATACACCTAAAGTTATTTTACTTTGGCGGGAAATATATGATTTTAGATGAGTGGTTAGCGCAATACCCTCTAACGAATATAAGGATTGTTTCAATGGAACCTAAACAAATTGAAGAAATGCTCAAACAAAGCATTCCCTAACGCTGAAGTTCACTACAAGCGAAAACTCGCATTATGGTGTGATTGTCGTCAGCGATGAATTAGCGCAGTTGAGTAAAGTTAAACAACAAGCGGTTTATGCGCGTGGCTGAGCTATTTTTCGACCAACGCTATTCATGCATTAACCATTAAAAGTGTTCTCGACCGAACAGTGGAAGAAAGAACGCTTATTAAATATCGTTAGCTAATCATTTCAAACAGCGGTCTATTTTCGCAAAATAATCTGCAAAATAGACCGCTCGCATCTTATAAAAAGAATTAAAAGGTAGGATTTAGATGGATTCCGTACGGGGCCGCTACTTTAAGTGGAACGGTTGATATTTCGGGTCAAAATGCCCTGTTACCCATTTTATTTGCTGCAATTTTAGCGCAAGAACCAGTTACTTTAACTAACGTGCCTGATTTAAAAGACGTTGATACTACATTCAAAATTTTACGCCAATTAGGTGTGGTTGTTGAACGTGATGAAAATGGTGCGGTACAAATTGATGCAAGCAAAAATCGAACACTATATTGCGCCGTATGAGTTAGTGAAAAACCATGCGTGCCTCTATTTGGGCGCTTGCGCCGTTAGTGTCGCGTTTCCACGAAGGACAAGTATCATTACCGGGCGGTTGTACTATCGGCGCTCGCCCTGTAGATATGCATATCTCTGGTTTAGAGAAAATGGGCGCTGCGATCGAATTAGATGAAGGTTGTGAAAGCAACTTTCAAATGGTCGTTTAAAGGCGCGCGTATTTATATGGATAAAGCTGAGCGTAGGCGCAACCTTATCTGTCATGATGGCGGGCACCTTAGCGGAAGGAACAACCGTAATTGAAAATGCAGCTCATGAGCCGGAAATTGTCGATACTGCAGATTTCTTAAATACGATGGGCGCAAAAATTTCAGGTGCGGTACAGATACCATTACCATTGAAGGTGTGGAAGGATTAGGAGGCTGCTCTCATCGCGTTGTTGCAGACCGTATTGAAACGGGAACCTTCTTGGTTGCGGCAGCTGTTTCAGGTGGAAAAATAACTTGTCGTGGTACAAAAGCAGATACCTTAGACGCAGTGATCGAAAAATTACGTGAAGCTGGTATGGAAGTTACCGTAACGGAAGACAGCATCACGTTAGATTCTAAAGGACAACGTCCGAAGGCAGTTAATATCCGTACAATGCCACATCCTGGTTTCCCAACGGATATGCAAGCCCAATTTACTTTTATTGAACGTAGTCGCAGAAGGCACCAGTCGTATTACTGAAACCATTTTCGAAAATCGTTTCATGCACATTCCAGAGCTCAACCGTATGGGCGCAAAAGGTGAAATTAAAGGCAATACTGCTATTTGCCAAGGTGTGGAAAAATTAAAATCTGCAGAAGTGATGGCGACTGACTTACGTGCATCAATCAGCTTGGTGTTAGCTGGTTGTATCGCAGAAGGCGAAACTATCGTAGATCGTATTTACCACATTGACCGCGGTGTATGAGCATATTGAAGAGAAATTACGCGGTATTGGTGCAAACATCGAACGTTTTCGTGCCCCGTTTGAAGGGGAGTAATTTCCTAGTTTTGAAAAATGGCCGCATTTGCGGTCATTTTTATTCGGATAGATGATGAATAATTTTATTAACCTCGCAAATCAATTAGGAAAAGCACGTCAACCTTTTTTCTTCTTAATTGATTTTGAACAGGAAAAACCGCTGATTATGTCAGTTGAAGAGGCTGCTGCAAGCGGTCTATTTTTGAATTCGATTGCAAAAATGCCAAGTTTTCAGCCGACAGCGCCTTTTCATTTTGAAATGAGACCGATGCCATTTGCGCGTTACGAGCAAGGGTTTTCGTTAGTGCAACAAGCGATTCAGCTCAGCAATAGTTGTTACTGAATTTAAGTTATCCAACGCAAATTGAGATGAATTATAGCTTGGCGGATATTTTTGCGGCAACAAGTGCGAAATATAAGCTTGTTGCGAGATCAGTTTGTGCTGTTTTTCACCAGAAACCTTTGTTCGCACCCAAGCAAATAAAATTTATGCCTATCCAATGAGAGGCACCATCAATGCGGAACAGCCCAATGCGCTGACAACGCTGATGGAGATCAGATAAAGAACAAAACGAACATAATACGATTGTGGACTTAATCCGAAATGATTTGGCGTTGGTTTCTAAGCATATTCAAGTGACCAAATACCGCTAGTGCAGAATTAGTCCAAACCCATCGGGGCGCTATTTATCAAACCAGTTCGGAAATTTGTGGCGAATTAGCTGAGAATTGGCGCGGAAATTGGCACAATGTTAGCGAAACTACTGCCAGCTGGCTCAATTAGTGGGGCGCCAAAAGTGAAAAACGGTAGAGGTGATTCAGCAGGCAGAGCAAGAAAGCGTGGCTATTATACAGGTGTGTTTGGCTATTTTGATGGAGAAAAATCTCGATAGCGCCGTTGCCATTCGCCATATTGAGCAAATCAACGGTCAGTTCTGGTTTAGAAGTGGCGGCGGGATTACGGCTCAAAAGCCAATTGAAAGAAGAGTATCAAGAGTTATTGAGAAAGTCTATGTCCCTATTTCCGCTGTTTGAAACCATTGCGATTATAGATGGTAAGCCACAAAACTTAGCTTATCATCAGGCTCGATTTGAACATGCTATGCGCAATTATTTTCAAATTGAGCCGAAGCTTCAATTAGCCGAAGTGGTTCAAGTTCCAGCTGAGCATCAGCAGGGGCTTGTTCGTTGCCGAATGGATTATTCGGCACATCATTTTGAATTAACGTTTTTCCTTATCAGCCACGCCAGATTCAAACCTTGCAATGTGTTTATGTTGATGAGATCGATCACCGCTTTAAAATATAGTGATCGTGGTCAACTGAAGCGCTGAAAAATGGCAAAAGTGATGAAGTCGTGATTGTTCATCAAGGTTATGTGAGCGATTGCACGATTGGTAATTTGTTGTTTTTAAAGCAGGACGCTGGTATTGCAGTGAGGATCATTTACTGAAAGGCACGCAGTTAAGCAAATTGTTAGATGAGCAAAAAGTAGAGCTGATTAAGCTTCCAATATCTGATTTATTTCGTTATGAAAAAGTGATGATCATTAACGCACTAAATTCATTTTGAAATGGTCAGACTCTCACCCATTTCTAATATAAAAATTATAAAATTGATAAATATCCAATCATTTGTTGCTTAAAAATTGAGCTTTTCATCCACTATTTTTGGTGCTTAGATCAGCAAACGATCCTGAAAAAGTCATTTTGTGCTCATAAAATAAGCATAAAATGCTTGAAAACTGGATGACAATACACTATACTAATGTCCAGTAAATGATGCACAAGCGTCATTTTTCCAAAGAATTTACCAAAAATAAGGAGCCTTCTATGGCAGCAGAAAAGAAAAATCATAGTGTTGTAAAACAAACCGATCCTGAACAACGCGAAAGCACTTTCCGCTGCGCTTGCTCAAATTGAAAAACAATTTGGTAAAGGTTCGATTATGAAACTGGGTCAAACGCAAAAGCCCAGATATTGAAGCGGTTTCAACTGGATCAATCGGTTTTAGATATGGCGTTAGGCATCGGTGGTTTGCCAATGGGGCGTATCGTTGAGATCTTTGGGCCCAGAATCTTCAGGTAAAACAACATTAACCCTGTCTGCGATTGCACAAGCACAAAAAGCCGGCAAAACATGTGCTTTTTATTGATGCAGAGCACGCACTTGATCCAATTTATGCGCGTAAATTAGGCGTAGATACTGACGAGTTATTGATTTCTCAGCCAGATAATGGTGAGCAAGCTTTAGAGATTTGTGATGCGTTAGTTCGTTCAGGTGCAGTAGATGTTATCGTGGTGGACTCGGTGGCGGCATTAACACCAAAAGCAGAAATTGAAGGCGATATGGGAGATTCTCATGGGCTTACAAAGCTCGCTTAATGTCACAAGCATTACGCAAATTAACCTACAATATTAAAGCAACCAATTGTTTGGTGATTTTCATCAACCAAATTCGTATGAAAATTGGTGTTATGTTTGGTAACCCAGAAACGACAACCGTGGTAATGCACTGAAATTCTACTCTTCTGTACGTTTAGATATTCGTCAACAGGCGTAGTAAAAGATGGTGATAACATTATCGGTAGCGAAACACGTGTTAAAGTGGTAAAAACAAAGTCGCCCCGCCATTCCGTGAAGTGAATTTCGATATTATGTATGGTGAAGGTATTGCGCGTACTAATGAATTATTGATTTTTAGCTGAAGCAGATGATCTGATTAAGAAATCAGGCGCGTGGTTCTCTTATGAGGTACCAAAAATCGGTCAAGGTAAAAATAATGCCGTGAAATGGTTAAAAAGAGAATGCAGATATTGCGCAAAAATTGAACAAGAATTGCGTGATAAATTTAGCAACAACACACCAACAGCATTAGTTTCCACTGATGAAGATGTGTTAGAAGACGATAATTTCACAGAAGACGACGATTTTAACGACGAAGAGCTATAAATAAAAATGCGGTTTTTCTAAACCGCATTTTCTTTATGAGAAATTTATGGACAAGCAGTCAACACAGAAATACAGTGCGACAAATTACTTGCTTTATTTACTCTCAAAACGAGATTATAGTGAGCAAGAATTGCATCGGAAGCTGAAATTGAAAGAATATTCAGCTGAGGAGATCGAGCAAGCTATTGAAACTGCAAAAGCGCACAATTGGTTAAGTGATGAACGATTTTGCCAAACTTTTTATCCGTTATCGCGCTCAACAAGGTGTGGGGCCTCGCCGATTAAAGCAAAGAATTAAAGATGAAAGGTGTGGCAGATTGGCTGATTAGTCAATGCCTTGAAGTTGCAGAGGCTGAAGAAGGGTTAGATTGGTTTTGAACTTGCCGAGCAGATTTTTGACGTCCGCGAGTTTGGGATTTGAAGGCCGAAAACAAAAATGTGGCGTTTTATGGTCAGCCGAGGTTTTTACCAAGATCATTTTAGCCATTTGCTCAATCAAGATTATGATGAAGATGAGTAACGTGGATGAGTTTATTTAAATCAACTAAACAAGCGGAGTTTTGCCCGCAATGTCAATCGCCGTTACAACTAAAGCGCGGTAAACAAGGGCTTTTTAGGTTGTAGCGCTTATCCTGCTTTGCGATTATATTAAACCGCTGCATCAAAGAAAGTCGCATTATCAAAGATTTAGCTGAAACTTGCCCAGAATGTGGGGCATTTTTGCAAGTCAAACAGGGGCATTTTGGTATTTTTATTGGATGTAGCCAATATCCAAGTGCCATTTTACCGTACATGAAGAGACACCAGCAGACAGTGAAGTTGAATTTGATTGTCCAGAATGTAAAACGCATAAATTAGTCGCGAGAACAGGCCGTGCAGGTAAGGTATTTTACGGATGGTGGCTTTCCGCAGTGCAAATTCACGTTAGCGAGTAAAGCCAATTTTTAGCGCATTGTCCGCAATGTGGCGGGACAATTGCCTGTGAGTGAAAGACGCGATATTTACAATGTGCGAATAAACATTGTCAGGCAATCTTTGAGGCAGAGATAGAAAAATGAGTAATTTAGATGAAAATTATTGCCCGCTTGCAAAACAATGAAGTGGTCGCTTATCCAACGGAAGCCGTTTTTCGGTTTAGGTTGTAATCCGAATAGTGAAGCTGCCGTTCAAGCATTATTAACTTTAAAACAACGGCCGGTAGAAAAAGGTTTAATTTTTATTGGCTTCCGATTTGCGTTATTTACGTCCTTTTATTGATGAATCTTGTTTAACTGAAAAAGAGTGGCGAAAAGTTCTAACGCAAGTTGGCACACAGGCGATTACTTGGGTCGTTCCTGCAAAAATCTGTGCCGCGCTATTTAACCGGGCAATTTGACACTATCGCTGTACGGCTTTGTCATTTACCCGCAGTAGTGATGCTTTTGTGAAGCTGCTGGGTTTGCGCTGACTTCAACCAGTGCCAATTTAACAGGTCTGCCTCCTTGTCCGAACCGCACAAGAAGTTTTATGCCCAATTTGGCAACGATTTTCCTGTGTTAGAGCAGGCAACTGGTGGGGCAAAACAACCCTCTGAAATTCGAGATATTTTTACCCAACATATTTTTAGACAAGGATAAGCATGAATCAGTATGCCGTATGGGGCAATCCGATTGCTCAAAGCAAATCTCCTCGCATTCATCAGTTATTCGCTGAACAAACTGGTCAGAGGGTACAATATATAGCGAAATTAGGGGATGAAACTAATTTTTGAGGCAGAACTGGCAGCATTTTTACGCAAGCCAAAGGTGCCAACATTACGGCACCGTTTAAAAACCGTGCATTTGCGATAGCGACACAATACAGTGAACGCTGTTTGTTGGCAGAAGCTTGTAATACATTGAAAAATTAGCAGATGGGCAACTTTATGCGGATAATACAGATGGGGTGGGTTTTATGTGCCGATCTTGCTCGTTTAGGTTGGTTAAACCAAATCAGAAGATGTTAATTTTAGGGGCGGGGCGCAACGCAAGGTGTGTTATTTCCTTTAGCTTTGCAAGCCAAGCAGCAGATTACGCTCTACAATCGCACGCCAGAAAAAGCGGTCATTTTAGCGGAAAAATTTTGCAAATTACGGACAAATTCAGACCGCTTGTTGGGAAGAATTGGTGAATCAATCATTTGATGTCATTATCAATGCAACATCTTTTTAGGGTTACAAGGAAATATGTTTCCAGTCCCAGCAAGTTTATTAGCATCATCCGTGGTTTATGATATGCAATATGCTCCGCATCAAGATACGCCATTTTTGCGTTATGCTAAAGCCAAGGCGCAAAACATTGTAGTGATGGTTTAGGGATGTTGGTCAATCAAGCGGCTTTTGCTTTTGAATTATGGGAAGGTGTGTTGCCAGATGTTGCGCCAGTACTTGCCCAGCTTCAAGCGGAAATGGAAGCTGGCAGTTAATTTAGTACAAGAAAAAGCTATCGTAGCAAAATGTTGAATCTGTAAGCAAAAGACAGAAAACAAGACTTTTTGCAAAAAGTATTTGACGAGAGTTAGTCAAAATCAGCATAATACGCCTCGCAAAGCCGATATGGTGACGCAAAATGGCTACATAGCTCAGCTGGTTAGAGCACAACACTCATAATGTTGGGGTCGCAAGTTCGAATCTCGCTGTAGCCACCATTTGCGGGACTGGCGAAATTGGTAGACGCACCAGATTTAGGTTCTGGCGCCGCGAGGTGTGTGGGTTCAAGTCCCTCGTCCCGCACCATTTATCGATTTGCAAATCAGTAGTTGAGGGTGTCGCCAAGCGGTGAGGCACCGGGTTTTTGATCTCGGCATCCCTAGGTTCGAATCCTAGCACCCAGCCACTTCTTATCTTAGTAAGCTAACCAATGGTTAGTCTTTTGAGGTATCGCCAAGCGGTAAGGCACCGGGTTTTGATCTCTGCGCATCCCTGAGGTTCGAATCCTAGTACCCCAGCCATCTTTCTTCTATTTATTCATTTTCTTCAGTAAATCTATTCAATAGCCTATTTCTTCTTTTAGATTTCTTTTTCAAAATTTATTAGAATTTACGCATTATGAGGATTTTTCTCCCGTTACTAATGACTTTCTAAGCACTGAAGGATATGTTATCAGATTAACCCGACCCAAACAGCCGCATGGCAGGCATTAACTGCACATCAAGCTGAAAACCTAACTATTGCCCAATTATTTCAAGCAAACCCACAACGTCACAATATCATGTCAATTTCAGAAGATCAAATTTTAGTCGATTTTTCTAAAAATGCAGTAAATGAAACCACTTTAGCGTTATTACAACAATTGAGCTGAAGAATGTGGCTTAGCGCAAGCGAAAAGGGCTATGTTTTGAGTGGAGAAAAATTAACTATACCGAAAATCGCGCGGCATTACACACTGCATTGCGTAATCGTAGCAATACGCCAGTATTGGTTGATGGTAAAGATGTAATGCCTGAAGTCAATGCTGTTTTAGCTAAAATGAAAGCATTCAGCCAACGAGTCATTTCTGGCGAATGGAAGGCTATACGGGTAAAACAGTTACGGATATCATCAATATTGGTATTAGTGGTTCCTGATCTTGGTCCTTATATGGTGACAGAGGCATTACGCCCTTATAAAAATCATTTTAAACGTGCATTTTGTGTCAAATGTGGATGGCACGCATATTGCCGAAACTCTCAAAAAAGTAAACCCAGAAACAACGTTAGTATTAGTGGCTTCTAAAACCTTTACTACCCAAGAAACCATGACGAATGCGCATTCAGCTCGCGATTGGCTTTTAGCGGCAGCAAAAGATGAATCTGCGGTAGCTAAACATTTCATGAGCCTTTCTACCAATGCAAAAGAAGTGGAAAAATTTGGTATGATACAGCCAATATGTTTTCGAATTCTGGGATTGGGTTGGTGGCCGTTATTCTTTATGGTCAGCGATTGGATTATCGATTGCTCTTTCTATTGGTTTTGAGCAGTTTGAACAATTGTTATCTGGCGCACATGCGATGGACAACCATTTCAGACAAGTGCCAGCTGAGAAAATATTCCAACCATTTTAGCGCTTATCGGCATTTGGAATAGCAACTTCTAGGGTGCAGAAACAAAGCATTATTGCCATATGATCAATATTTACATCGTTTTGCGGCGTATTTTCAACAAGGCAATATGGAGTCAAACGGAAAATATGTAGGACGTGACGGTAAGGTTGTGAATTATCAAACTGGCCCAATTGTTTGGGGTGAGCCAGGTACTAATGGTCAACACGCATTTTATCAATTGATTCACCAAGGTACGAAAATCATTCCTTGGCGATTTTCATTGCACCAGCGCAAACACATAACCCATTAAGTGATCATCATGATTGTTGTCTAACTTCTTTTGCACAAACTGGAAAGCCCTTGCTTTTGGTAAATCTAAACAAGCGGTTGAAGAAGAATTTTAGCAGCAGGAAAATCACTTGAATCGGTTAAAGAAATTGTGCCGTTTAAAGTATTTTACGGGCAACAAACCAACTAACTCGATTTTTATTGCAAAAAGTACGCCTTACAGCTTAGGTGCATTGATTTGACAATGTATGAACATAAATTTTCGTACAAAGGTGTAATTTTTCAACATTTAGCAGCTTTGACCAATAGGGTGTTGAACTTGGCAAACAACACTAACCGCATTTTACCTGGGTTAAAAGGCAGTGAGTCAGTTGAAAGTCACGATAGCTCAACCAATGGTTTTAGTTAACCAATACAAAGCTTGGCGTTAAGTTTAGCTTTTTACAAGCGGTAGTTTTTCGTCGAACTTTTTGCAAAATTACCGCTTCAATCTTACGATATGAAACCAATTTTCCTTGAAATCCGTCATTTACGTACGTTAGTGGCAATTAAAGAAAGCGGCAATTTATCATTAGCTGCGAAAGCGCGATTTAACGCAATCGGCCCTTTCTCACCAAATTAATGTGTTAGAAAGCCAATATGATTTAACTTTGTTTGAGCGCTAAAACAACTCCAATTCGTTTTTACGCCAGCAGGAAGCGTCTTTTAGCGCTTGCCTGTGAGATTCTGCCTAAAATTCGTGATGTTAGAACGATTTAGTGCGTGTGAAACAGAGCGAGCTAGGGCAATCTTCGCCATTTCAATTAGATGCCACACTTGCTTTTGATTGGCTGATGCCTGCAATGGCGACTTTCCGTCAAAGCTGGCCGTTAATGGAACTAGATATTGTTTCTGGTTTTCATACTGCCCAGTCGGCTTATTGTTGAGACGACCGTTCGGATTGGGCGGTAGTCTCTGAAATGGAAGATAATCCGAATGTGATTTATAAGCCGTTATTTTCTTATGAAATGGTAGGCATTTGTGCGAAAGATCATCACTGGCACCAGCAGTTTGGACGGCGGAGGATTTCAAAGAGGAAACTTGGATTACCTATCCGTTCCAGATGATATGTTAGATTTACTGCCAAGTACTTGGAAACCGGCAGGGGATTTCGCCTAAGCGCCGTACGACTGAGACTCACTATTGCGATTATTCAGTTGGTTGCAAGCAAGCGAGAGCATCGCAACGCTACTGTATTGGGCGGTGAAACCTTATTTAGGGGGATTAGGTTATGTGGTTTGCAAATAAAATTACTGAACAAGGTTTGTATAGTAATTTATATGGTGCAGTCAGGGCGCACGATGCCATAGTGCCTATTTAGAAGATTTCCACAATACAGTCAAAGCACAAAGTTTTGCCACTTTACCAGGGTTGATTGTATTGGATTAAGGAGAAAGATGAAAATGCTCCGCTATGAAGATATTCTTCATAAACTGCCTAAACGACGAGGCTGATTCGCACAAAGGCGATTATGGTAGAGTTTTATTGATTGGTGGTAATGCGAATATGGGCGGAGCGATCATGATGGCAGCAAGCTGCCGTGCATAAGTGGTGCAGGTTTAACCACGAGTGGCAACCGACGCTTCAAATCATCACCGCATTACATTGCCATTTACCTGAAGCAATGGTGATTGATTGGGGAAAAATACCGAGTTATTGCTGGAAAAAGCTTCATCAATCGGATCTAGTACTCATTGGTTGCGGTTTAGGGCTAAGTGAACAAGCAGCGACATTAATAGACCTAGTGCTGAGCCATTTTACAGCCATCGCAAAAGCGTGATTATTGATGGCGATGCCATTACCTATTTGCCAAACATTCAAAAGAATCATTATCGATTTCCCATTTGGGCAACCCGCATCAAAAAGGTGGAACGCGCCTTTCTGGTTTTAGCGATTGATGCACAAAATGCCAGCCAACAATTTACGCCATCAGCCAATTACAGCTTAATCTTGATTCTTAAAAAACATGGTACAACGCTTTATCTGCTCAATCATGAGCCACTGTATTGATGTTGGAACGCCCGCCATGGCAACAGGGGGAATGGGAGATACGCTTGCTGGTATGGTTACAGGTTTGCTTGCACAATATCCAGAACAATCGGTACAAGCCGTTTTGCACTGCCGTTTATCTACATAGCTATATTGCTGAGCAATTAGCTAAAACTCGACATATCGTCCTTCCTACTGAGATGATGGTAAAATTTCTTCTTATCTTAAATTGGTGATTTAAGTTTTTCTAAAAGTAAGCGGTCAATTTGCAAAATTTTGCGAATTCGACCGCTCATCAATTATGAGTCATTAACGATTTGCTAGTGCTTGTTCAATTTTGTTTGATACCTGACTATCTAATCCAAGTGCTTCATAGGCTTCTTGTTGGGTAGATTGTGGGATAAATTCGTCTGGAATACCAAGCATGACAAGTGGTTTGATTTTGCCAATGCAAATATTCATTTTACCGCAGAACCCGCACCGCCTTGAATTGCGTTTTTCTTCTAGCGTTACTAGTAAATCATGGCTGTTCGCGAGTTCTTGGATTGAGGCTTCATCAAGTGGTTTTACAAAGCGCATATCTACTAAGTATGGTTGCCTGCTTCAGCCACTTTTTGAGCTTCAGTTAAGAAAGTGCCAAAGTTGAGAATAGCCACTTTTTCGCCTTGACGGATAAGTTTACCTTTACCAATTTCTACAAAGATTGCATTGGCTCCAAAGTGCCACGCCTTTAGCGTTACCTCTTGGATAGCGTACTGCAGTTGGCGTATTCATCTGATAAGCGGTATATAACATTTGACGCATTTCGTTTTCATCGCTTGGCGTCACTAATCGTCATATTCGGAATACAACGCATAAAGCTTAAGTCAAACGCGCCTTGGTGGGTTTGACCGTCTGTTTCCCTACAATACCTGCACGGTCAGTTGCAAAAATCACCGGTAGATTTTTGAATAGCCACATCATGAATCAGCCTGATCGTAAGCACGCTGTGAAACTGGAGTAAATGGCAACGACCGGTTTGCTAGCCAGCAATTGCTAAACCTGCTGCAAAGGTAACCGCATGTTGTTCAGCAATGGCAACATCAAAATATTGTTCGAGGAAGCGTTTAGAAAAATTCCACCATGCCTGAGCCTTCACGCATAGCTGGGGTAATGCCGATGAGCTTAGTATCTTGTTCAGCAGATTTCCACATAACCATTGGCCGAAAATATCGGAATAGGTTGGAATGCTTTTTGCTTTTGGAAGTTGACCGCTAGCAGGATCGAATTTTGGTACGCCATGATAGCCGATAGGGTCGTTTTCTGCAGGTTGATACCCTTTCCCTTTTTGGTGCGAACATGTAAAAATTGCGGCCCTTTAAGCCCCACGCATATTCTTAGAGTGTTTTTCACCAATTCTTCGATGTTATGCCCATCTACGGGCCCGATATAATTAAACCCAAGTTCTTCAGCGTACTGACAGGAGAAATTACCCCTTTTCATATGCTCTTCGGTTTTTCATGAAGTTTTTATTGGAGAAGGACTTTATCTAACACCTTTTTTACTGCCATCACGCACGGTGGTATAAAGTGAACCAGAGAAAATTTGAGGCAGAGATGGTTATTCAGTGCGCCAACGTTTTTCAGAAATAGACATTTCGTTGTCGTTGAGAATAACCAACATATCTGCAGTGCAATGCGCCCCGCATGGTTTAGTGCTTCAAATGCCACTCACAGTAATAGCGCCATCACCAATAACACAAACGGTTTGGCGACCTGCATTTTCTGAGCTGCGACTGCAATGCCTAAACCGGCACTGGATAGAGGTTGAGGAATGTCCTACGCTCAATACATCATAAACGCTTTCTTCGCGCCATGGGAATGGATAGATACCGTCTTTTTGGCGGATAGTTTTAATTTGATCGCGACGACCAGTTAGAATTTTATGTGGATAGGCTTGATGTCCAACGTCCCAAATAAGTTGGTCGAATGGGGTTTTGATAAACATAATGCAAGGCGATGGTCAGCTCAACTACCCTAAGCCAGAGGCAAGATGCCCACTACTTTGACTTACGCATTCTAATAAGTAAGCTCGAAGGCTCGTCAGCAAGCGGTTGTAATGGTGATCTTTTATCGAGCAAACGGAGGCTTCCGGCGAGTCAATTTTGGCTTAATAGGGGATAATTTTGCATAATGTTTTATCTTTTATCAACAGAAACTCAACGCAATGCGGTTAGGTCAGTCACTCTAACATTTTTGCAACAAAGTGGAAATAATTGACCGCTTGCAAAATTCCTAACCGCGCTGATGCGTGATTAACCTTTAAGATCTTCAGTTAAAGTGGGTTGAAGTGCGTTTAAAACTTCTTTAACCACGTGCTGGGCCTGCCACTACGTTACCAGATTTTTAGTAATCGGTGCCGCCAACAAAGTTACATGCAATCGCACCAGCTTCACGCGCGATTAAATCACCTGCTGCTGCAATCGCTGGTTTTTAAAACCGATCTCAGTAACCATCAATACGGTTTGCTGCAACATACGCTAAATCAAGCGCAGCTGAACCAGTACGGCGGAAATCTGCTACGCCTTGGTTCATTAAGCCTTCAAGCATATTTAAGTGCGCTGCACGATGTTGGTAACTTTAAATGGGAAGCCGGTCGCTAATACAGTACCGCTTTGAGATCACGGCGACTGCTATCCACGCGTAGACGGAACTCATTGAGTTTTGCGCTTCGCCACGCACAGCAGTGAAAAGTTCATTACGGATAGGATCGTACACTACGCCGACAGTGGTGCGGCCATTTTCACGAATAGCAATCGACACACAGAGATGCGGTAAGCGTTTAACGAAAGTTAGTTGTGCCATCTAGTGGATCAATTACCCACTGCACGTTTTTATTTTCGCCATCTAAAATACCAGATTCTTCCGCTACGATAGCGTGGTCTGGGTGAGATTTACCGAATGACTTCGATAATCGCTGCTTCTGCCGCTTTATCAATTCCAGTCACATAATCATTTGTACTTTTTGAGCAACTGCAGTCTCGCTTGGCGCTTGCTCGCAGCCTTTTGCAATAATATTGCCTGCTTTTCGTGCAGCACGAATAGCAATGTTTAACATTGGGTTCATATTTCCACCAGATTTTAAAGAACGAATAAGGGGTTTGATTATAATGAAATTAGCAAGATAAAGGAATAACTAAGCGTAAAAATGCAGTAGAATAGCGCCTATTGTTTTTGATAAAAACCTCTCGCTATGCAAAAAGTATTTACGATACCCGATGAACGCTATCAGCAGCTACGCCAAAATCCGATAAGTATGAATGAAGTGGTCGAAAAACCGACGATGTTTTCACTTTTACCGAATCTATCTGGTAAAACGGGTGCTAGATTTGGGCTGCGCGCGCGAACACTTAGCACATTATTTAGCGAAGGGGCTCGACAAGTCGTGGGCTTAGACCTTTCAGAACGTATGTTAGAAGCGGCTGACGCACGTTTATGCGCGCGAGACATCAACTGCAGAAATGGCTTTTTATGCTTTGCCAATGGAAAAGTTAGATGAGGATTGCTGAAAACGCAATTTGATGTAATTACTAGCTCATTTGCTTTTCACTACATTGAAGATTTTTCCCTACGCTGTTAGCAAAAATTTCAGCAAAATTGACCGCTTGCGGCACGTTAATTTTCTCGCAAGAACACCCAATTGTGACTGTTATCACGACAAAGGTTATCGTTGGGAAAAATGCAGAAAAGCAGCAAGTGGCTTATCAGCAAATTATTATCGCGAAGAGGGCGTGCGTGAGCGGGTCGGTTTCAACAATCGTTTAAAACCTATCATCGCACGATGGCGACAATTCTTAATCAACTTATTGCGGCGAGGCTTTGAGATTGAGCAGGTTGAGGAGCCTATGTTAGCTAATCAAGCACAATGGCATCAGGAATTTAAAGATTTACAACACCGTCCGCCATTGCTATTTGTTAAAGCGAAAAAACGCTGGCTAGCCCTTTTTGACCCAATATTGATAGGTAGGTTTCAGTTTGACTAGCGAGTAGCTGGTGATCCATAAAGGGCACAAAAGCTAGGGATATCGCGGGTTGTAGCAGGGTCGTCAGCTAAAATATAAAAGTACATCGCCATCATTGAGGTGGCGGAAATTGCCTACTGAGTAAGCATCACGGGCTCTGGACAGCGAAGCCCAACGGTATCTAAAGTTTGACTAATTTCAACTCTCTCATGGTTTTCCTATGCTAAAACAAAATGATTTATCACAACGGTTTTCCGAACATTTAGCGCAGCTTCTAACAGCACGATGAGACAAATTCTAGAAAGCCATTTTTCTTTAAGGTATTTGGATTCATGCAGGGTGAGTTATCGCTATTTTCAAGACGATTTAACTGCACCGTTTAAAAATTAACCCGCATTTTAATTATCCGTATGCTAAAGCGGAAAATAGCTGGCTTTATTTAGATGGCGTGAATAAACCGAAAATTTATTTCTATGCTGTAAGATTATTGGCATTGTGCGCCTACACCACCCACAGGAAGCATTTTTCAGTGAAGCATTTGATTGGGTGATTTTTCACGATGCCCAAGACATTTGCAAAATGGATTGAAAAATCCGACCGCTTGTTTATTTATTGGCGAAGATGAAGAACTCGCGAAATCTCTTTGGTTTTAGTGCAATTAACTCACAAAGGCGCTGAATATACTGCATTTTGCACGCTCAATCAAAAGCGAATTTGAGTTGAACAACTCTATCAAGCGCAATTTCCCGCATTAAAGGGCATCATGCGCCGCGAAACAGGCTTTTTAGAAGGTCGCAGTGAGCGAGAGATTCATTTAGCTTATTTGCAAGCGAGTGGGCAACTTGAAAGTGAACTGCCGTATGGCAATATTGTGGCATTAAACGCACATGCGGCTATTTTTGCATTACACCGAGCTTGAGCCTTTCACGCCAAGTTCACGCCACAATTTTTAATTGATGCTGGTCAACGCATCTTAACCCTTATGCTTCAGACATTACGCGTACTTATGCCGCTGATCCTGCAAAGTGAATTTGCGGCACTGATTAAAAGCTGTTGACGGTTTTAAACATGAAATTATTCAGCAAATGCGCGTGGGCGTGAATTATCTGCAATATCATACACAGATGCATCAATGGATGGCGAAATTGCTTCACGATTTTTGATTTTTGTGCGGTTAAGCCCGGAACAGATTTTTGAAGAGGGCATTTCAAGAGCATTTTTTCCCGCATGGGCTAGGGCATTTATTGGGCTTGCAGGTGCATGATGTTGGCGGTTTTATGCAAAATGCGCGGGGCACACACAAAACGTCCACCTGAAGCTTATCCAAGTTTGCGCTGTTTGCGAGATTTACAGCCAGGTATGGTGTTAACGGTTGAACCCGGTTTCTATTTTATTGAGATGTTATTAGCACCATGGAAATCGTCACATTTAGGCCATACATTTAATTGGCAGAAAATTGCGGATTTTTCGGCTTATGGTGGGATTCGTAGTGAAGATAACATTGTTATTCGCCCCTGCAAAGGTGCGGAGAGTTTAACTGAAAAAGCGCTGATAACACTCAACGCTTAAGGAGGAACTATGCTCGGTTTATGGGGATTATTAGGCATCATTTTTACATTTATTGTGAGTTTCGCCATTAGTAGAAGTCGGTAGTGCATTAGGGGTATTGCCAACACTATTATTACTCATTGTCATTTCCTTTGTTGGATTATGGTTTGTGAAATTACGCGGAGCTTTATACCTTAATGGCTGTGCGTCAGCAGCTAGCAAAGGCGAATTACCAACGGATGCAGTAATCAATGCGTAGCTGTTCATTTTGGCGGCATATTACTCATTATTCCTGGGTTTTTCTCAGCGATATTTTAGCGGTGCTAATGGTACTGCTGATTACTCGGACACTGTTTAAATTATGGTTTTTCAAATTTTTCAAAAGTCGCGTACGCTTTACCCATTTTACACAATTCCGTTCGGGACAAGGCGCTGAGTCTGAAGTGTTTGAGGCAGAATTTACATGAACAGGATAAAAACAAATGGATAAAAATAAGCCCCAGTCGCTCCAAAAATTTGGCACCAAGCAAGCGCGTTTTAAAAAGCCCTACTGAGCAAAAATCGTGTAGGTAGCGTTGGCAGCAGAAAAACGACCGCTTGTTCCTCGCTTCAGCATTGAAGATACAGTGGTTATTCTGTTTAACAAGCCTTATAACGTGCTTACTCAATTTTACCGATGAGCAAGGGCGACAGACGTTGAAAGATTTTTATCCATACGCCCGATGTTTATCCAGTTGGGCGTTTAGATCGAGATAGCGAAGGGCTGTTATTGCTAACGAATAATGGCTGGTTACAACATCGTTTATCACATCCAAAAATTTGAGAAGCGCAAAACTTGTTGGGGTGCAAGTAGAAGGTGTACCTGATGAAGCAGCGTTAACAGCTTTACGAAAAGGGGTTCAGCTTAAAGATGGACTTACATTACCTGCGACAGCGAACCAGATCGAACCACCTGATTTTAATTGAGCAGCCGCACCGAAAATCCGTGAGCGGAAGATGATCCCAACAAGTTGGTTAGAAATCGGGTTACATGAAGGTAAAAACCGCCAGTACGGCGCATGACCGCGCATGTTGGCTTTCCAACATTACGACTTATTCGAGTGGCACTGGGCGATTATCAACTGGGGATTTAGCTCAGTGGCGAGTCTAGAGAATTATCGCTGGCAGAAAAACAGCGACTCTTTAAATCATTAAAATAATAAGGCAAATATGAAACAGGCATATTGGTTATTACCAAAGATTTTGATGTGGCATTAGTGAATGGCGAAATACCGTTTGGTTGCGCAGATGAAGTGCAATTAAGCGGGCGAAATTTTACTAACTATTGGCGAATTAAATGGCTTTCCTGTGCATTTAGTGCGAAAGCTGATGCGCGTGATGAAATGCGAAATTTTGCTTTTCTACGCACGTTAATTGCTAAGCTCGAAGCGAATTTATTGCATCGTGCAGTTTCTTTTGTCCCAATTTTTACAATCTCACCGTTTTTGTGGGCGTTGTGCTGCACCATTGCATTTAGCTGAATCTGAAATTGCTTTGGTGTGTGAGGCTTGTGGGCACCGAATTTATCCCACCATTTCTCCGTCTATTATTGTAGCGGTGCGAAAAGGGCGACAAATCCTTTTAGCAAATCATCAGCGCCATAAGGGCGGAATTTATACCACACTGGCTGGATTTGTTGAAGCAGGCGAGCCGATTGAACAAACCGTGCAGCGTGAAGTTTGGGAAGAAAGTAGGTTAAAAAAATTCGGAATATTCGTTATTTTTGGTAGCCAGCCGTGGTCGTTCCGCATTCGTTGATGTTAGGTTTTTAGCCGATTATGATTCAGGCGAAATCAAGCTACAAGAGAGCGAGCTTTGTGATGCAAGATGGTTTGATTGTGATGAGCCATTGCCAGAATTACCACCGAAAGGAACGATTGCCTTAGCATTGATTGAAGCCACTCTTGCACTGTGTCGTACAGAAAGCCCGCTATAAATTATGCCAAAATTACGCTATAATCTCCCAATTAACTGAATAACAGAGAACACTATGAAAAGTCGAATTTTAGCAACGGGCAGCTACTTGCCAAAGCAAGTGCGCACCAATGCAGACCTAGAAAAATGGTCGAAAACTAGCGATGAATGGATTTTCACCCGCTCTGGAATGAAAAGAGCGTCGCATCGCCGCAGCAGATGAAACGGTGGCCACAATGGGCACTGAAGCTGCTAAAAAGCCTTAGAAATGGCAAATATTGATCCAAATGATATTGAACTCATCGTGGTAGGTACCACAACTAATTCACACGCTTACCCAAGTGCTGCGTGCCAAATTCAGGGTGCATTAGGCATTCGTGATGCGATTGCTTTTGATGTAGCTGCGGCTTGTACCGGCTTTATTTATGCGTTGAGCGTAGCTGATCAATTTGTACAATCAGGTAAAGTGAAAAAAGCGTTAGTGGTTGGTGCAGATCTCAAAATTCTCGTGCATTAGATGAAACCGATCGCAGTACAGTCGTTCTTTTTGGTGACGGTGCGGGCGCAGTGATTTTTAGAGGCAAGCGAACAAGCAGGGATTTTATCGACCCATTTACACGCATCTGCTGATATGGATTATATGCTAGTCCTTCCAGCTCAAAAACGCGGTGAGGAAAAATCGGGTTTTTATCCAAATGCAAGGTAATGCGACTTTCAAAACTTGCAGTAGGTCAGCTTTCAGGTTGTAGAAGAAACTTTAGAAGCGAATCAATTAGATAAGTCTGATTTAGATTGGTTAGTACCACATCAAGCTAATATTCGTATTATTGCAGCCACTGCAAAAGAAACTTGAAATGGATATGTCACAAGTAGTATTAACGGTTGAAAAATACGGTAATAATAGTGCTGCAACTGTGCCTGTGGCATTAGATGAAGCGGTGCGAGATGGTCGTATTCAACGTGGGCAATTATTGCTATTAGAAGCCTTTGGTGGCGGTTGGACATGGGGTTCAGCTTTGGTGAGATTCTAAGGTAAAACCGATGTCAGAAAAACAAACTTTTGCAGATAAAAAGCGTAAAACCGTAGAACAAGCCGAGTTTACCGAAGATGGTCGCTATTTGCGCAAAGTGCGTAGCTTCGTGTTGCGTACTGGCCGCTTAAGTGATTATCAGCGCGATATGATGAATAGCAACTGGGCAAATTTGAGGGTTGAGATTATCAGCCAACGCCATTCAATTTTTCGTGAAATTTTCGGCAATGATAACCCAGTCGTATTGGAAATTGGTTTCGGGATGGGGCGTTCATTGCTGAAATGGCAGCACAAAAATCCAGATCGCAATTATATCGGCATTGAAGTTCCATACCCCTGGTGTGGGCGCATGTATTGCTTATGCGTTAGAAAAACAGGTCAAAAATTTTACGAGTGATTTGCCATGATGCGACTGAAATTCTACGTGATGCGATTGCAGATAATGCATTAGGTGGTTTTAGAGCTTTTATTTCCCAGACCCGTGGCGAAAGCAAAAACACCACAAACGCCGTATTGTTCAACCAGCATTTATTACGCGCGTATTAAGCAAATTGGAAGCGTGGTGGCTTTATCCATTTTGCCACAGACTGGGAAAAATTATGCGAGAGCATATGTTAGAAGTTTTACGTCAGTTTGATGCAGAATTGGAAAATACTTCAGCTACTAATGATTTTATTCCACGTCCAGATTTCCGCCCATTAACCAAATTTGAAGAGCGAGGGCATCGCTTGGGGCATGGTGTGTGGGATCTCTATTTCATCAAGCGATAAAATAAAGTCGTTTATCTTAGATAAACGACTTTTTCTCATTACACTTCAATACCAAATTTTGCTTTTCACTAAGGCTTGGAAATCAGTGCAGCCCCAACGTACTGATTGTCTAAAAAGATTTGTGGCACGGTTGCGACCGGTTTTCCCTACGCGAGGTTCCAAATCTTCTTTTTGAAATACCTTCTGCAATCGTATCAACGAATTTAAAATCAAAATCAGCTAATTCGCCTTTCATTTTTCTGCTAATGCTTTTTGCTCTTACACAGTAAGGACAAGTTAAGCGACCATAAATTTCTACAAACATAATTGTTCCTTTTATTTTTCCGGCGCGCGGGAGAGAGTACAAGCGGTATTATTTTACCAAAGATTTACTAAACCATGACAGAAAAAGCAGTACTTTTGAGCCAGGTTATTACGCAAACTTCACGTTTTTATTTTCCAACCTTTTACGCATCAAAGCAGCATTATTCGTCAAAATTGGTTTGCGAGATGGTGCAGTCGATTTTTCTCGTCTAGGTTCAGCTGTCTTTTTGTCCAGCAGGTTTTAGATTCTGCTTTATCTTCTAGCGCATAGTGAGTGCAATGCGTTTACGAGCCACATCAACCTCTAACACTTTGACTTTCACTACATCACCGGCTTTAACCACTTTGTGTGGGTCTTCAACAAATTGGTGGGAAAAGCATGGAAATATGCACTAAAACCGTCTTGGTGAACTAATATCGACGAAAGCACGCAAAGTTAGCCACACTTGGTGACAGTTCCTTCTAAAATCATCCTGACTTTTGAGATCTTTGATATCTTCTACGCCATCCATAAAAACAGCGGTTTTGAACTCACCACGCGGGTCACGTCCTGGTTTTTCTAATTCTTTGAAGATATCAGCACGGTTGGTAAACCAAACTGTTCATCTACGAAGTCTTTAGCTTGCAGTTGATGAATTTTTGCTACTATTGCTCATCAATTCCTGTAAAGGTAGAGTGGGTGGTTTGTAAGAATTTTCTCTACGACTGGATAAGCTTCTGGGTGAACACTTGAAGCATCAAGTGCATTTTGCCCCCTAAAATACGCATAAAGCCAGCACATTGTTCAAAAGCCTTTGGCCCTAAACGAGGCACTTTTCCAATTCAGAACGGCTAGCAAAACGTCCATTTTCATCACGATAATCCACAATATTTTTGCGCTAAAGTTTTTGCTCACTACCCGCACACGAGCAAGTAGGGCTGCAGATGCGGTATTTAAAATCTACCCCAACAGCGCTTTACCAATCTTCTACTACCGCATCCAGTTTGCGTGCTAGTGGCTTTGGTTAACATCATGTTGATATTGCCCAGCCCCCAATCGCTTTTTGGTTCAATTTTCACTAATTCAGCGAGTGGATCTTTGCAAACGACGGGCAATTGACACCGCCACGCAAAGATACATCTAAATTCGGGAACTCATTCGCTGCAAATTCAGAGGCTGAATAAACTGATGCACCAGCTTCACTGACCACCACAGTTTGTGGAATGAGCATATCTGGTTTAGAGGCTTTAATTTGCTTAAGCACATCTTTTCGCAAAAAACGTTCTGTTCACGTGATGCCGTTCCGTTACCAGCGGCGATCAATTCCACATTATGCTGTTTAATCAATTTATAAAGCGTGACTTCTGCCGCAGCTTTGCCCGTGGTATGCGGGTAAATGGTTTTCGGTATCGAGCAATTTCTGTATTATCAACCACTGCCACTTTCACCCCTGTACGCAGACCTGGATCAAGTCCCATCGTATTGCGTGCGCCAGCAAAGTGCGGCCCATTAACAGTGCCGAAAGGTTACGCGCAAAAACATCAATCGCTTCTTCTTCAGCTTTTTCACGTAAGCTTGCCATCAATTCAGTTTCAAGATGTAGTGCCCGCTTTAATTTTTCCATGTCCAACTAATGACTTGCTCACGCCATTTATCGGCAGGTTGCTGATTGAAAATTACCCCTAAATGTTCGCGAATGATCGTTTCATGGCTCTGCTTGCTGCCTTCTTCAGCTTCTGGATCGGCATTTAAACTTAGCGCCAAAATACTTTCATTTCGACCACGGAACATCGCTAAAAGCACGATGAGAAGGAACTTGTTTGAACGGTTCGCTATGCTCAAAAATAATCACGGAATTTCTCGCCTTCGCTCTTTTCCTTCAATAACGCGGCTTTCTAACGTTGCCAAGCAGTCAAATATTGGCGAAGTTTTGCAAGTAATTCAGCATCTTCACTGAAGCGTTCATTAAAATATAACGTGCGCCATCTAAAGCGGCTTTTTCATCTGCCACACCTTTTTCGGCATTGACGAAGGCTTTGCAGCTTCTTCTGGGGTTAAGATGGATCTTGCAGCATACTTTCAGATAATGGTTCTAGCCCTGCTTCAATCGCGATTTGTCCGCAGGTGCGACGTTTTGGTTTATAAGGAGATAAGATCTTCTAAATTTGTTTTCTACTTTCACAGAGAGATATTTTCTCTCGTAGTGGATCAGTCAATTTGCCTTGTTCTTCAATCGATTTAAGAATAGTTTGGCGGCGATCGTCTAATTCGCGAAGATAAATCAAGCGTGTTTCAAAATGATCGTGGTTGCTGTCATCTAGCCCACCAGTGACTTCTTTACGGTAACGCGCAATAAAAGGAATGGTGTTGCCTTCATCAAGTAATTGCATTGCGGCAAGGATTTGATGACTGCCGACATTAAGTTCGCCAGCAATAATTTGGCTGATTTGTAGATTAAGTTCTGACATGGGGTTCTATGAATAAAAATCTTATCGTTAAAACGCTAACGAAGCGTTGCTGCGCGCGTGATCAAGCTTTTTCTAATTGAGCTAATGCTTGTTGCATTTTTGCTTGATTCGGCTCAGCTTTTAGCGCGCACAGCACGATCGTTTTCTAAACTATCGGCTTGATGATAATAAGGTTCAGGGCTTTTTAACCGCTGTTCAAATTGCTGATAAGCCTGTTGAAAATTGACCTTGTTTACATAAAAAGTGCCGTAATTGTGGTACATCTGAGCGAGAATCGCTTAAACGCAATGCTTGCTGATAGGCTTGTTCTGCTGAAGTTGGTTCGCCGATTTGCTGATAATAATAAGCCATCACCGAATAAGGCAGATAATCATGAGTATCATGTTGATGGGCTTTATCGATATTTTTCTTTGGCTTTTTGGGTAATCTTGTTGTTCAAGATAGGCGAGTGCTAAGTTCAATCGAGCTTTGACTGCTTCTGAACGAGGCGCTTTTTGGGGAGGAGATGAAGTTGTACAGCCGACAAGCAGAAGAATTAAACTACAAGCGGTCAGATTTTCAGAAATTTTACAAATAACATAAAGCGCCTTGATAAGGAGGGTTACCAATGATTGCCTTGCTATCAGCACAGCTTTATTACGAAGTGCAATGACCAGAAAGCGGCAGAGCTGCCCGCTCTCTTTATTCAATTTTATGAGTAGGCAATTACTGATACCGCAATGCCCTTGCCCAGATTTTCTCTAATGTCGCTTGGTTCGGTCAATCACTTCAGTCAAGTTTGTCCACAAGCCGCATCAATATCATCGCCACGTGTTTTACGAACAATAACAGTGAAAACCATATTCCATTAATGTTTTGGAATCTGTCCACTCGGCTATTAGAACTTTTACCGTAAGGAGCTTCAGGGAACGGGTTCCATGGAATTAAGTTGATCTTACATGGCGTATAACACTTCAGCTAATTGATGAGCATGTTCAGTGCCATCATTAACATGATCAAATGCAACACATATTCAATGGTGACTTTACCGTGGTTAGCATTAGACACTTCTAAATATTTATGCACTGAATCCATCAACATTTTAATATTGTATTTTTATTGATTGGCATGATTTCATCGCATTCATCATTCGGTGCATGTAGAGTTTGCCAATGCTACGTCAATTTTCGCGCATCATGCTAATGCCGGCACAACCCCAGAGGTTGAGGTGTGACACGGCGTTTAGATAAGCCATAAGCAAATCATCTAACATAATTTCCATGCAGGAATTACGTTATTCATATTTTAACAATGGTTCGCCCATACCCATCATCACGACATTCGTAATTGGGCGAACACAGTAACACAAATTACCGATGATTTTAAACGCCAAACTTGTCCGATAATTTCAGACACTGTTAAAGTTACGGTTAAATCCTTGTTGCGCGGTTGAACAGACTCAGCTAGCGCAACCTACTCGCGAAGAAACACAGAGCGTTGCGCGATCCGCTTCCTGGAATATAGACGGTTTCAATTTGTTGGTCGCAACTGCATTTGCCCATTTAATTGTGCCATCGGCTGAACGTTGTTCCACTGCCACATTCTGGTGCTTTAATTTCCGCGACTTGTTTTAAGTTTTCCGCAATACCTTGTTGATATTGCTCATATTATCGAAAATTATCTTCACCGAAATGGTAAAATCCATTTCATAGCTGATCCGCACGAAACGGTTTTTCGCCCATTTGCTGCCAAATAACTCACGCATTTCTTGGCGGGTCAGATTCATCAATTGAGTCTGCTTTAGCAGGCTGTACAGATGCGTCTTTTCACCTCTGCTGCGAAGAGTTTGAGAAGTCAGTTAAAATAGCCTCGTTATTCACGCTCGTGAAAGAACGAATTATGGCAAAAGGATTAGTTTTGGCAATGAATAAAAGAAGCGAATTTTACTGTTCTCCTTACTAAGGCTAGCGATCTAGAAAGATCGGGTCTCGCGGGATTTTCGAGCTAGATCATAAAATTTGCAAAATCTTAATCAAAATAGACCCGCTTGTTGGCAATTTTTCAGCATTTTGTTTATACACTAACGACTTTTAAATAGAGGACAAAAATGACATTTCAGCTTGCCCACAATGTAAAGTTGAAAATACTTATCACGATTCTATTCAGTTTTGTTTGCCCAGATATCAGCTATGAATGGACTGGTGAAGAAGTTGCTGAAGCGGATGAATCAACTTATCGTAAAAGATGAGTAATGGAATTTATTAGCTGATGGCATGATGTGCTGTTAATCAAAGATTTAAAACTAAAAGCTCATCAAAGTATTGAGGACAAAATTTAAAAATATTTCATTCAGTAAATAGGTGATCATAACGTAGATTGCGGCAGGATTAAGGAAATCAGAGTTCTTGAAAAAGCGTAATCAATGATTTTTCGGGTAGATTGGCTACCCGATAGGAAATAGAGCGTTAATATATAAAAATAACCGCGTATAACAAGCGGTCTTTTCTGATAAAAGAAATTTGTAATTTTGCCTAAATTGGCGTATTCTTCGCCACGTTTTTAAAGAGTATGAACCTTCTATATCATTTCTTAACGCATTCCTAATCTAACGAATTTCTTTATCAAGTAGTTTTATTCCTATGCATCTTACTCAACGATCTTCCTGTTTCGGAATTGAGTCGAAATGGGTGAAAACCAAATGGGCTTAGAGAATCTAGTCCGTCTGCGCAAACAGATATTTGTGTTTGGCAATCCTTAAAACAACACGCAAAAGTGGCGAAGATATTTTCGGTCAAGGCGTGTTGGAAATCTTTACCGGATGGCTTCGGTTTTCTTACGTTTCGGCAGACAGTTCTTATCCTTTGCAGGGCCGGATGATATTTATGTTTCGCCAAAGTCAAATCCGCCGTTTACGCCTGACAAACGGGTGATAAGATTGAGGCAAAAATCCACCACCGAAAAAGAAGGCGAACGTTATTTTGCATTAATAGTCGATTTAGTAAATGATGACAAAACCGGAAAGTCTCCCGCAGTAAAATTCTCTTTGAAAACTTAACCCCATCCCATGCCAATTCTCGCTTGCGTATGGAACGCGGCAACGGTTCAACCGAAAGTTTAACCGCTCGTATTTTAGATTTAGCTGCGCCAATTGGTAAAAGGTCAACGATGGTTTGATCGTAGCTCCTCCAAAAAGCAGGTAAAACGGTGTTACTAGCAAAATATTGCGCTGAAAGCATTACCCATAATTATCGGAATGTGAGTTGATTGTCTTGTTAATTGATGAGCGTCAGAAGAGGTAACTGAAATGCAACGCTATGGTGCGCGGCGAGTTATTGCTTCACATTTGATGAGCCAGCAACTCGCCATATTCAAGTTGCAGAAATGGTAATTGAGAAAGCTAAGCGTGCAGTTGACATAGACGTTGTAATTTTATTAGACTCTATTTCACGTTTTTAGCACGTGCTTATAATACTGTGACGCCAGTTTCAGGTAAGATTTTATCTGGTGTGGATGCCAGCACTACATCGTCTAAACGCTTCTTCGGTGCACGTAACGTAGAAGAAGGTGGCAGCTTAACGATTATTGCAGCAGCGTTAATTGATACTGGCTCGAAAAATGGATGAGGTTATCTTTGAAGAGTTTAAAGGAACCGGATAACATGGAGCTCATCTTTTCTCATAAAATTGCAGAGCGTCGCGTATTCCCAGCAATTGACTTTAACCGTTCTGGTACACGTAAAGATGACTGTTAATGAGCCCAGAAGAGCATCAAAAACGTGGATGTTACGTAAAGTAATTAACCCAATGGGTGAAGTAGAAGCGATGGAATGGTTGATTCATACAAACTTGGTGGGCAAAAACCAACGAAGGGTTTTTCGAAATCATGAAACGTGGTTAATCAATGCAAAAAGGAAGTCAATCGACTTCCTTTTTCTGTTTTAAAAAGCATGATTAGCCTAAAATTTTTGCTAATTAGTGTCTACTTCTTCAACAGGTTTAGTACCATCTAAACGCTCATAGCGAGTGTTACCTGCTTCTGCTTCTTGCTGTAGTAAGCGATTAACGGTTTGGTTTGTTTTGTGGTAGATAGATAAACGTTCTAATACGGTTTCTGCTTTTATCATCTGACGAATGATTAAATCTTCACCAGTAACATCATCTTTTCCTTCCACGTTTTGGTGGATTGTAAACCACATGATAGGTTCTGCCTGAAGGTTGGTGACACGGCGTCCACTCATACGTTCAACAATGACTTCATCTGCTACGCATCAAATTCTAAAAAGCAGGGTCAATTTTTACGCCAGAGTCTTTTAAATGCGTCTGCTTGTGGAATAGTGCGTGGGAAACCATCTAATAGGAAACCATTTGCACAGTCTGGTTGTGCAATACGATCTTTTTACTAATGCAACAGTTAATTATCCGGCACTAATTTACCTTCATCCATTAACGCTTTGCCTGTTTGCCTAATTCAGTGCCTTCTTTAATCGCGGCTACGGAACATATCGCCAGTTGAGATTTGTGGAATGCCAAAATTTTTGCATGATAAATTGCGCTTGTGTGCCTTTACCTGCACCCGCGCGCCAAGAAGAATGATTTTCACAAGAACCTCTTAAAAACGAGAATAAATAGGCATTAACCTTACCGATTACTGCCTGAAAATGCAAATCGTGTTGCTTGTGCGGAATTTGCAAAATTTTTGTTGATTAGGACCGCTTGGTTTTGCGGTTAAATGCAAGGTATTCTGCCCAAACAAGCGGTCATTTTTGATCAAAGATTTCTCAATTTTGAGAGAAGAGATTTGCAATGAAAGCCCAATCTGCTAATGAAAAATCCGGTGTACAGCTTAGATAAGTGGCTTTTGGGCGGACGTTTTATAAAACGCGTTCTATCGCAGCAATGATTGAAGGGGGCAAAGTTCATTATAATGGTCAGCGTGCTAAAACCAGTAAAGAGGTAGGGAGTTGGCGTAACGATTAAGCTAAGACAAGGTAATGATGAAAAAGAAATTATTGTTACGGCATTAAGCGACCAACGCCGTGGTGCGCCAGAGCTCAGCTACTTTGTCAAAAGAAACAGAAAGAGTGTGAAAGCAGCGCGAAGCTGTTGCGTTAGCACGCAAAGCGAATGCACTTTTTCAATGCCACATCCAGATCGTCGTCGAACAGAGCGCCGTGAGTTAGTAAAATTTGAATACATCTTTGTAATTTTGGCACAATATCTCCACATAAAGCCAATATTGATTCCCCCTCATTGAGGGGCTTTTATTTGAGGAATTCCATGAGTTATCAACAAGACAACGACAAACTTTATCGTTATTTATTCCAAGACCGTGCTGTGCGTGGTGAATGGGTTCGTTTAAACGAGACTTTTACTGAGACACTTTACTACATAAAGCTATCACGCACGCAAAACCTATTAGGGGAAATGTTGGTGGCACCCAACATTAACCGCAACCATGAAATTTGAAGGCACATAACCGTGCAAATTCAAGGTGATGGGCCATTAAAAGTAGCGGTTGTTAATGATGATCAACAACAATTCCGTGCTTTGCCTCGTGTTGGTGGCGAGATCTCTGAACAAGCGAGTTTAAATGAAATGATCGGCAACGGTGTGAAGTGATCTCATTATGCCAATCGATGGCGAACTACGAGGCGTGATTAGCCTTGATAAAGCCAACTATCCGTGAATGTTTGGAAGATTATTTTGCTCCGTTCTGAACAGCTGCAAACACGCTTAGTGATTCGCACTGGCGAATATGAAGGTAAAGCTGTGGCATGGGATGTTGTTTGCAAATTATGCCAGATGGTACAGGAACGAAGACTTTTGAGCATTTAATGACATTAGTGATGGTAAAAGATGAAGGCTGTTTGGATTAACTGCTGAAGAGTTGCTATACCGCATTGCATGAAGAAAAAGTAGAGGTTTATCCTGCACAAACCACAGCATTCCATTGTGGTTGCTCGCGTGAAACGTTCAGGCAATGCGATTTTGTGGTCCCAGCAGAAGAAATTGAAGAAATGTTAGCGGGATGGTGTGATTGATATACAGTACGTGAATGTTGTGGCATGAAATATTTCTTCGATAAAAAGCGATTGAGGACTTTAGAATCCAAGCAGAAAAATTAAGCCAGTTGAATTTACATTAAGTTAGAAAAGTGCGTTGTGATACGCACTTTTTGCAGCTTTCCAGACCGCTTCTAGCGGCTGCTTACAAGCGGTTAAATTGTAGTGGCGAGTGCTACCGTTTCTTCATCAAAGTCAGAAATCTTCATCGCTATCTTCATCAAAGAATTCGCCATCTTCACCATTCGTCTTCTTCGCCGTTTGGATCTTCAAAGTATGTTCCGACCTTCATATTCTCCACCGTTTTTCTCAATTAGTGGAGTAACTCTTTTTGTTGTGCGCTGATGAGATTCAGCATTTAGGTGAATCTCACTGACGATACTCGCTTGGACGAGACTTCTTCCCATCTTCGTCAACTTCTTCTGCTTCAGAAATTTCTATAGCCAAGTTTGTTAACAGACCAGCATCATTTTTCTAATTTATCACAAATCGTGGTGGCGACATGATGCTCAATATAAAGTGCACGACTCAGAACCATCATCGAGTAAAGTTTTGAATAATCGCATCGGTTTCTTGGCGTAGTGCATTGAAATCGGCTCGCGCTCCTTGTAAGGACGCGCAGAGAACCAGGCATTTAGTTTCCAGAAAGTTTATCACCGTGCCGATCAGCGCACAATACGCCTCACGGACATAGTTGCCTTGGAAGGGAAGAAATCGCTTTCACGTACCATTTTCCACGGGTACTCACGTTCGTTCGGCTCTCAGTTTATCTGCTTTAGCTCAGTAATAACACAAGGAAGATCTGGCAAGACACGCCCATTCAGTCATTTGTTGGTCCTAAATCTTTAGAGTGGGTGGCGAATATCCATCAAAGATTACCACGCTAAAGCATTCGCGTTTTGTGTGGTATTCACCCAAAAGCTGCCATTGGATCTGCATTTGCTCCTGGTACCGCAGCATAGCGCATATAGCCGGGTGAGTCAGCAACTTACATTGAGGTTCTACTTCAAATAAATTAATCAGCTGCGTGCGCCCTGGTGTTTTAGAAGTGCGCTAAGTGCTAGTTCATGCATTCAATGCGGTTGATCCCGCATTAGAACGGCCCGCAACGCAATTTCAATGCCGCTATCTTCTGTGGCGGATGTATCCGGCGCTAGTAGCGGGTTTTGTGTGCATTAAAGTTGGGTTGAATGCAATTCATAATGTCTCTGTAAACAGCTGCATTGCTGGTTATTTTAAAAGCTCAGCGAAAAGCCCTTTTCGCCGTATAAAGTCAAGCTTGGCTCTCGCCTTTAGAGACCCTATCCGTCAATCGTAATGAGAGTCCGTATGAGCATCGCATCAGTAAGCCGAGATAAGCCGAGTATTCTGTGCTTTGTTGTGGTAGGTAACGCGCGGTAGATTCAAGCTAAAGGCGGACAGTACACCCAAAATGAGTTGCACCTTTGCCTGAACGTCTCACGGTCGTGTAATCTTTTAACACCAATGGTGGTGCAAGCTACTGTACCGCAAATAAACAGTGGCGAGAAAACAACGGCTGGAAAGCGGTCAGACTTTTGATTTGCAATGAAAAATAAAATAATAAAATTAAACAACATGCCAATCCAAAGCCCTGGTCGATTTTAATGCATCGCACTATAAACTGAAGAGAAGATCATGCAAAGTCATAATAAATTACTCAATGCTACATCTGAAAATCATTCATGACCACAAAGCGAGCGACCAAACTTAATCGTGACAGTATCAGTAAGTTACCGTGCTTATTTGCGATTACTGAGATTGGCTAAAAATGTCGATGCTGCAGCGCAGCCTATTGCAATGTTGCTTAAGCTTTCTTAAATGTGGCTGATTTTACGAGTTCTGTACGTGAAATTTCTAGTTAAATTCTAAGTGCTTGAGCGGTATAATCAAAACAGTTTATTGCATAAAAATAATTAAATAACAGGAGTTATTATTGGCAATTTGGCCTAGCAAGGCGTGGCCGGGTTATATCGGTTCGCATACCGTTGGTGACCTGTTAAACCAACCAACAGAAGTAGTCGTTATTTAGCTAATTTATACAATTCTTTTACAGAGATTTCCTTTGGCAAGAATTGAGCACCACTGGCATTACTAGTAAATTTCTATAAAGGTGACATTCTTGACGCAAATTTTGCGAAAGTGTTTGCAGAAAATCGAATGAGGTCAGTCATTCACTTTTGCGGGTTTAAAAGCAGTTGGTGAAAGTGTGCGTGATGACCGCTGCGTTACTATCAAAATAACGTAACGGGTTCTATTGTTTTAGTTGAGAAGAAATGTTGCGTGCAAATGTGCGATACTATTGTGTTTAGCTCATCTGCAGCTTCCGTTTATGGTGAGTCCAGAAAGCTGCCCGATTAAAGAAACTTTCCCAGTTGGTGGGTACAACTAACTTATGGGACTTCAAAATACATGGTGGAACGTATTTTGGAAGATACAGCACAGCTTTTCCGAGGTGGTGCAGTCGTGTACGTTGCTAGCACAGTTGGTGCGGCATGAAGAAAGTGGTTTAATTGGTGAAGATCCGAATGGTATTCCAAATAACTTATTGCCTTATATTAGCCAAGGGCAGTAGGTAAATTAAAAGAGCTTTCTATTTTCGGTAGCGACGCGAAACCCACGATGGTACTGGCGTGCGTGACTACATTCATGGTAGATTTAGCGTTAGGTCATTTCGAGCACCACAAAAACATACACTAATGATGCTGGTTTCCACGTGTATACCCTGGGGTAAGCAGGCGTTGGTTAGTTCAGTGTGAGATATGGTAAAAGCCTGAAAAGCAAATAATGTTCCAGTGCGCACCGAAATTCGTTGATCGCCGTCCGGGAGGTATCGCAGAATCGTTATTCAAATCCGCATAAAGCTTTGAGGTGGGTTGGGCTGGAAAACTGAGCGTGGTTTAGAGGCAATGATGAAAGATACTTGCAGGAATTGGCAAAAGAGAAAATCCGAATGGATATAAAGGCTAATTCACAGGGTATTCCACTATAAGAAAAGCGGTTTGCTAAGCAGACGTTAGAATAAGTATTCTGGACTACTTTATGTTTTGGCTTACACAATCGTTCTTTCATCATTTCATTCTAGTTTTACGCAAAATACAGGAGAGAGATGACCGCTTCCACTTCTCAATCCTTTCCAGTTTGGCAGCAAATTTTCTCAGCGTTGACATCTGTGTTTACACGGGCTTTTGTTCCAGGCTTACCGTATTTTGTGTTGTGACTGGCTGATGCAAGCATGGTTTACTAAAGCTGGATTGAGACATTAAAACCGTATCAGCTTTTACGCCAACTTACTCTTTGCCTTATATACTTGGCAGTCTGGGCGGCATTATTAGACCGTTAGTTCTTCTGCATTTTTAGGATTGCGCGGAGTTGGATTTTATATCTCAGCTTGGAGCTTTTGGCGATTTTGTTTAGCTTTGGCTCCTTTAAATCCAGCTGAAAAATCTGAGTATCGTTTTATTATCCATTGCACTCGCCTTTCTTTCTGCCACCCAAGATATTGTCGTAGAATGCTTTCCAGACGTGAGATATTAACCGATAATGAGACTGCGTTTAGAGCAGATTCCATCCATGTTAATGCTTACCGTGTTGCGGGCTTGATTCCGGGTGGGTTGTCACTCTATTTGTCCGATGGAAACTCATCATGCGGCAAGCAGTATTTGTGATAACATGCGAGTTTCTTATGTTGCCATGTTTGCTTATTACTTTGTTCGCGAGAACCAAATCACCGCGTTGATCGCACTCCATACCGTTTTATATGGCTTTTGTTTCACCCTCCGTTCCAAGAATTTGCTTGACTCGTAAAAGGAATGTGGGAAAGCAATAGTGTTAATTTTATTTATTTTCCTCTGTAAATGAGGCGATTCTCTTTAGCTACCTCCTTGCGACTTATTTTATTTTAGATGATGGTCACCACATCGCATAATACAGCTGTTGTAAAAACGACATCGTTTTGGTGTAGCATCGGTGGTGGAATTTTAGAATTGGGATTGCCATGTTGAAAATGAGGGTAAATCGTGCCTTATGGTTAGTTTGGCTTTTGTTCAGTTGATTACTATTTTAGGTTTTTGGCTTATTTGGCGAGCTTTGGTAAGTTTGAAACGCTTTCAATTGGTATGCTTGGAGTTGATTAGACTTGGCGTGGTGATGGCAGTGAATATCTCAAGCGTAGTGCTTTGGTACAGCTGCTTTTGTAGCCTTTGATGGCTCGTGAAACGAATCCAATGTACACGGCAATGCAATTAGCGATTTTTACCAGCTTGGCGGCAATACCAAAGCTGAAACTGCTAGGGAACTTATACGTACACCACGGGATGGTGGAAGCTGTGGGTTATTAGGCATTTCTTCTGGATCTGTTTCTTTTAGCTATTCCTGGCATGCTTATGCTATTTTAAAGTCGCCTTGGCAGGAAAAACAACCAAGCTTTGAGGAGAAGAAATGGGCTGACAGAACGAACAGTACCCACTATTCTAAAAAGTTGAAACGGTCGCAAAAAGTCGTATTTTGAGGTTTCAAGCGGTTGATTTACGTTTTTCCAATGGCGAAGAACGAACCTTTGAGCACGTTTAACGCCGCAACGAGAGCTGTTTCCTCTTTCTGTGTTGATTCTGCCTATTCCGTCAAAATGAGGTTAATTCTTATCCAGAATGTGCCGTAGGATCGGGAGCGCTATGAAAGCTGGTTTTCCAAAAGGCATTGTCGATGCGGGTGAATCGCCAGAAGTGGCAGCAAATCGAGATTGCAAGAAGAAATTGGTGGTTTTGGTGCGAAAGAAGTTACATTTTGCAGCTCACTGTATTCTTCAGCAAGCTCATATGTATGCGGTTTAATGCATGTTTTATGTGCACGAGAATGTCTATCCACTTCCTCAATTAGAGGCGATGAGCCAGAGCCGCTTGCAGGGTGTCCGTTTACCATTAAGTGAGATTGACCGAACATTAGCAGATCCGAACTTTGCCGGATCTCAGCGTTTATCTGCGCTGGCATGCTTAGGGAGTTTTTATGCAGCCATTAACCGATACTTTATTAAATACTGTCCGCTATCGCACGAGAAGCTGGCGAGACATCTGAAAGCGTTCTATCAACAATCAGCTTGCCCCGCACCTGCGAGCGGATAATACACCAGTGACTGAGGCAGATCTCATAAAGTCGCTTTATTAGCGAGAAAGTGCAAAGCTTTGACGCCGAATGTTCCAATTTTATCGGAAGAGCAATGTGATAATTCCCTTAGCAGAACGCAGGCATTGGCAGGAATATTGGATTATCGACCCATTAGATGCAGTGCAACACCTTTTTAGATAAAACTGATCAATGTTTCTGTGGTGATTGGCTTAGTACAAGCAAATCGTCCTGTCCTTGGTGTGACTCACGCCCAATTCTCAATAAAAACCCTAGTTTTGCAGACAAACAAGATGGCGGGTGCTTTTTGCAAGAAAATCAGCATGATTCGACCGCATGCAGCCGCCTCTCAAAACTTACCTAAAACTTTATAACGATTACAGTTGGCTCAACCATTTGTGAAGAACAAGTTTGCCGATTCCTCAATGAACCTTATCAAGCACAATTTTTAACTTATGGTTCCAAGCAGCTTAAAAAGCGGGATTGGTGGCAGAAGGCAAAGCGGACTCGTTATATTCGCTTGAGGCGATACAGGAGAGTGCGCACGGCAGGTTGCAGAAGGCTATGATTACGCGACGTCGACGAAAATTTTGAGGTTTCCACTGCACACTTACCTATAATCAGCGGGAAACTTGGATCAATCCTAATTTTGTTATGGTTGGTGCAAACTTTATATCAGAGCAAAAGGTCATTTGAATAACCCTCTTCATCTGTCAATTTTATGTTATTCTCATTCGCCTCATTCTTACACAAGAAAAACCAAAGGAAAGCTTGTGAATGATATGAGAAATTGCTGTATTGTGCATTTTCGGCGCCTCAGGGGATTTAACCGCCCGTAAATTAGTGCCAGCACTGTATAACCTTTATAAAGTTGGTCGCTAGGCAAGCATCTGTATTGAGGTTTGCTAGAGCGGACTTGAGGTGATGATGAGTCGTCAAAATTGCACGAAGCGTTAATTAAAGTCGAGCAAAGCAAGCGATGGTCCAGAATTAGAGGCATTTTGAGGAACGTCTTACCATCAAGCGGTGGAGTAACTGGGTGCGTTGGATTATGCCAAATTATTACCTCGTTTAGATGAGCTGCATGGTAACATGGCAGCAGCGGTAACACAATGCTATTACCTTTCAACGCCACCAAGTCTTTGTGGCGATTCCAGAATAGTTTTAGCCACTACATGGTTTAAAATACTGAAGAGACTTTGGCTGGAAACGCATTATCGTTGAAAAACCTTTCGGTTATGATATTGAAAACTGCCAAAAGCTTTAGATATCCAACCACCGATTCTTTGAAGAGCATCAAATCTATCGTATTGACCACTATTGGCTAAAAGAAACTCGTCAAAACCCTTTAGTATTGCGTTTTTCAATGGGTTATTTGAACCGCTTTGGAACCGTAATTTTCATTGATTATGTAGAAACTACTGGCGCAGAATCCATTGGTGTGGAAGAGCGTGGCGGCTATTACGACGGTTCAGGTGCAATGCGTGATATGTTGCCAAAACCACTTATTACAAGTGCTTGCGATGGTTGCGATGGAGCCGCCAGCGATTATCAATGCAACATCATGCGTGATGAAGTGGCAAAAGGGTGCTACTGCTTACACCCATTAGGTGAGAAAATGTATGATGTGGTACTTGGGCGATACGTCGCTGCACAGTAGATGGGGAACAAGTCGTCGGGTATTTAGAAGAAAAAGGCGTGCCAGAATTCTAACACTGAAACTTTTATTGCATTGAAAATGTGAAATCGATAACTGGCGCTGGGCAGGCGTACCATTTTATGTTCGCTCGGGCAAACGTTTGCCGACGACGTGACGGAAGTGGTATTCACTTTACGACACCACATCCAGTGTTTAGTCAAAATGCGCAGAGAATAAATTGATTATTCGTATTCAGCCAGATGAAGGCATTTCAATGCGTTTTGGCTTTGAAAAACCGGTGCGGGCTTTGAGGCAAAAAGAAGTTTCAATGGACTTCAGTTATGCGGATTTAGCTTCTACCAACTTGTCTGACTGCTTACGAGCGTTTATTGTTAGATGCAATGAAAGGTGACGCTACCTTATTTGCGCGTACTGATGCTGTGTCACGCTTGTTGGCGCTTTGTTCAACCGATTTTTGGATTACAAAGCGCGCATGGTCGGTGTATGAATATGAATCAGGCAGCTGGGGGCCTAAAACTGAGGCTGATAGTGATCGCTCAAACACGGCAGACTCTGGGCGGGAAAACCTTCAGCGAAGAAAAAGCGAAAGTGGTTGGGTAAACACTATTTAAGTAAATCGTGTTGTCCACGATGAAAGATGTCGGCATGCAGCAGCATGCCACACAACAAGAAGAGCATATAGAAATGAATAAATTTATTTTGAGACTGCGCAACAAGCGGTTGAAAAATCGCATCAGAATTGGGAAAGCTTATAGTGAAAAACAGGCACCTGTGCATATCTCACTTCTGGCGGTTCAACTCGAAAATTGTTGTTTAAAAACCTTTAGCACAAGCGCCTTATGCCAATGAAATTCAATGGCAAAACTTCAGTTTTTCTGGTGGGGTGACGACTGTATGGTTCACCAACCGATGAGCAAAGCAATTATGGCGAAGTGCACAAAGCTGCTCTTTGATCATATCCGTGATTCCGGCTGGGAATATCCATCGCATTCGTGGTGCAGTGACGTAGACTGAACTTGCAAGATTTTCAAGAATTGGACCGTTTATTACAACGTGTGCGCAGATTTAGCATTTGATTCGATTATTTTAAGTGGATGCGTACCAGTGGGCACATACGGCTTCACTTTTTCCCGCATCAAAAGGCAAACTTTGGATGATCCTAATGCAGCGAGATCTACGCAAACACCCAGAAAGTGGGCAAATCCGTATTTCAAAACACTTGCAAAACTTGATTGAGAAAAGCCAAACGCATTACTTATTTAGTGACCTGGGGCGGCAAAAGCAGAAATACTGGAAAGAAATTGAAGAAACACCAGCAGAGCTTGCCTTATCGCGGCAGCGAAAATTCAGGGCACAAAACAGCAGATGTGACTGAATGGTGACTAGATAAAGATGCGGCAAGGTTAGTATAATTAAACAGTAGGCGTACCGAGGTGCGCTCTGCCTACGATTTTAAAATGCTTAGCATGGAGGGCACAAGCTAGGTATGAAGCCATTTTTACAAAGTTTATCAGCATTTTTATTGAAAGAAAAGTATTTACTATCACTTTACAAATTATGATTGTAATTTCAATTATTTCCAGTCATAATTTGACTAAAAGCGATGGTTTTTGCCTGTATTGTCGAGCATTTATGGTTATCAGTATTATGTAGAAATCAGTTGGGGCAACAAACGGTCAGATTTTTACGAATTTTTCTGCAAAATCTTCTTTTGGACATTTACAACATGAAAAAGCAATTCTTCTCTCATTATTACCATTTACTGCAATGGCAGCTTCAACATCAATCAAAGGTATTGGAAACTACCAAGATTGGGATTTAGTATGTGATAACACGGGCACTTGTCGTATGGCAGGTTATCAAGAGAAAAGGAGACGATCCAGTTTCTATTTTATTTACTCGCGCAGCAGGTGAAAAATGCTACTGTCGAAGGAAACTCACTATTTTTACCATTCTGGTGAAGCTGACCGTGATGTTCAAGCTCGGTCAAGACATTGAAATTTGGTTAAACGGTAAATCATTAGGCAAAAGTCAAGCATATTTCTGACGACGAGCCAGATAAGCTGACTGAAGAGCAAAACCAAGGCATTACTTAGCGGATTGAAAAAGAGAGCGAAATTCGTCCAACCTATGGGAAAAAACCACGCTTAAAGTGTCAGACAAAGCGCAGCAGCAGCCATGCTCAAAATGGATGAATTCCAACAACGATTAAATACCCCTTCCGCACTCATTCGCCAAGGTCAAGAAAAACATGCTGTATTAGCGCCAAAAGTTAAACCCAAAATTGATGCTGTTAGCGTGAACAACCGCAAAACAATAGAATTAAAACACGGTGAAAACAATTTAATCATGTGCTAGCACTGTTACGTAAAAGCTCACTGATGGCTGCAGTTGATGGAGACCCTAGAAAGCCAAAAATATAATGATTTATCCGTTAACTCAGAATAAGGTATTAGCTGAAGCGCTTTGTTTTAAAGGCGCTTATCAAAGCACCAACTACTATGCTGTACTCGATGACAAACTGAGCAACGTAGAACAAGTCTTAGCGGAGCAGTACAATGAAGCAGGCTATGATGAAAATCAAGGTTATGCGTTTGTAAGAGGTTCTTACAAAGGTCATGCATTCGGTGATTGTTGGAATGGGCAAGACGCGGTACGGAATGGAAAAATTTTTATCCGCACTTCGGACTGGATGACAAGGCGGTTGTTATAAATGGTTTACCGGTGGCGCATGGCAGTTGCCGATTTTTCATCAGTGACATTATCGTTAAATAAACCAACAACATGCTTACAAGCGGTTAGATTTGACGAATTTTTGCAAAATCTTCTGTTAGGAGATTTCATAACATGAAAAATTATTCTTCTCTCATTACTACCATCACCGCAATGGCTGCGCCATCGTTAAAAGGGTTTGAAAAGACTTATCAAGACTGGGATTTGATTTGTGATAATACCGGCACTTGTAATATGGCGGGTTATCAAGAAGAAAGAGATGGCTCTGAGCATTCTGTTTCGATTTTATTTCACCGAAGCGTGGGGAGCAAGCACCTGTGACGGCGCGACTAGCATTATTAGCCGATGAGACTGGGTAATAAAACGGCTGAAATTATCTTGAATGGTCAATCACTCGGTACTGATCCAAAATATCTCAGAAGAGGGGAACGCAAAATTAAGTGAAAAACAAACAACAGAATTACTCACGGCGCTAAAAGGAAAAGCAAGTATTGAAGTGATGTTTGGTGAGTTTAAGCGAGAAAGTATCTGATAAAGGCAGCTTTAGCCGCGATGCTCAAAATGGATGAATTTCAACAACGTTTAAATACGCCTTCTGCACTCTATCTCGTCAAGGTCAAGAAAAACATGCGGTATTAGCGCCACAGGCTGCACCCAAAATTGAGGCAGTAAGTGTGAATAACCGCCAAACCACTAGAACTAAAACGGGCGAAAAACAATTTGATGCAGTATTAGCTTTCGATACGTAAAAGCACATGGGACGAATAAAAACTCAGAAAATTACTGTTATGCACTTCATAAAGATGATGTATGGAATGAGTCAAATTACACTTTACCCGCTAACGAAAGGAAAAGCGCTAGCTGAAGCGATTTGTCTTGCTGGCGCCTATCAATCCACTGTACTATGCCGTATTAGACGAAAAATTAACCAAAATTGAACAAGTGCTAGCAAACCAGTATAACTATGTTGATTATGATAAAAACACCTATGTTTTAAAGGTAGAAGGATCATTTTAAAGGCGTGGTCATGCGATTGTTGGGCTGGACAAGAAGCTGTTTGGAATGGCAAAAACCTTTATCCATACTGAAGAACATACTTCTGGCTCTTCGCAAAGGGTTTGCGGGTGGAGCTTGGGGCGGATTGCCGATTTTTGTGAGCGAGATGAACGTTAAATAAAAATCACTGCTCGCTTACAAGCGGGCGAGATTTTCTTCTATTTTTGCAAATCTTTCTTTAGGAATCTCTATAGCATGAAAAAGTTATTCTTCTCTCACTATGTACCACTTACTGCAATGGCTGCGCCATCGTTAAAAGGTTTGAAAAAGACTCATCAAGACTGGGATTTAATTTGTGATAATACCGGTACTTGTAATATGGCCGGCTATCAAGAAGAGAGATGGTCTGAGCATCCTGTTTCGATTTTATTTACTCGAAGTGCGGGTGAGCAGCACCTGTGATGCGCACAGTTGGCATTATTACCCGATGAACTGGGTAATAAAACGGCTGAAATTATCTTAAATGGTCGAATCACTCGGTACGATCCAAAAACATCTCAGAAGAGGGAGCGCAAAATTAAGTGAAAAACAAACAACAGAATTACTCACGGCGCTAAAAGGTACGCAAGTATTGAAGTGATTTTTGGTGAGTTCTAAGGAAAAAGTCTCTGATAAAGGGCGCAGCAGCCGCGATGCTCAAAATGGATGAGTTTCAACAACGTTTAAATACGCCTTCCGCACTCATTCGCTCAAGGTCAAGAAAAACATGCGGTATTAGCGCCACAGGCTGCACCCCAAAATTGATGCTGTCAGCGTGAAATAACCTCCAAACAACAGAATTAAAACGCGGTGAAAAACAGTTTGATGCGGTATTAGCATTATTGCGTAAAAAGTAATGGGACGAATGAAGATGCAGAAAATTACTGTCATGAGCTGCATAAAAGATGATAGGCGTATGGAATAACAAATTCACATTTACCCGCTAACGAAAGGTAAAGTGCTAGCTCAGCGATATGTTGCAGTAGTGCCTATCAATACCCCTAATTACTATGCCGTGTTGGATGGAAAAACTCAGCAAAGTTGAACAAGTACTCGAAAATCGATACAACTATGCTGATGTATGATAAAGAAACCCGTCTTTAGCTGATAGATAGGATCATTTAAAGTCGCGTGGTCTTGGAGATTGTTGGCATGGGCAGAAAGCTGCCTGGAATGGCACTATTTATCCGTCACTCAGAATGGACATCACCCAGCTCTTGCAAAGGTTTTTCACTGGTGGAGCTTGGGGTCCATTGCCTATTTTGTTAAGCGAGACGTTATCGTAAAATAAAAACCACTGCTCACTTGCAAGCGGTAGATTTTGACGATGCAAATCTTTCTTTAGGAATTTATAACATGAAGAAAGTTATTCTTCTCTCATTATTACCACTCACTGCAATGGCTGCGCCATCGTTAAAAGGGTTTGAAAAAGACTTATCAAGACTGGGATTTAATTTGTGATAATACCGGCACTTGTAATATGGCAGGTTATCCGGAGATGATTCGAGCATCCTGTTTCGACTTTTATTTACTCGAAGTGCTGGGTGAGAAAAGCACCAGACCGCACAGTTTAGCATTATTACGTGAAGAGTGGGTAATAAAACGTGCCTGAAAATTATGATAAATGGTCAATCACTCAGTGCTCTTACCCTAAAATGAACGATATTGATGCAATGATAAACAAATCGCACACTCGATGATAAACAAACAACAGAATTACTCACTGCTATTAAAAGATAATGCAAGTATTGAATTCATTTTCTGGGTGAGTTTAAAGGAGCAAAATGTCTGAATGAAAGGTGCAGCTGCCGCGATGCTCAAAATGGATGAATTTCAACAGCGTTTAAATACGCCTTCAGCGTTAATTCGTCAGGGACAAGAGAAACATGCGGTATTAGCACCACAAGCTGCACCCAAAATTCAAGTTGCCTATATTAAAAACCCTAGCAAAACAGAATTAAAACGAGGCGAAAAACAATTTGATGCTGTATTAGCATTATTGCGTAAAAGTGCTGATAGTAGTGCAATTGATTACTGTGCGGATCTTCAGGATGATTCTGAACAGAAGACAATTACACTTTATTCACTTACGCATGGAAAAGTTTTAGCTGAGGCAGTGTGTATCAGTGGTAGTGCAGCTTACACCGGCTATTATGCGGTCATGGACAATAAATTGAGCAAAAGTAGAACAAGTATTGGAAAGATCAATACACCTTTGCACGTTATGATGAGAAGCTTAATGCTTTAATTGTAGAAGGATCATATAAATCTAGTGGCCTTGCTGAGAGCTGGTATGGCTACGAAGCAGCATGGAATGGCAAAACTTTCATCACTACAGCGGAATATACTTCTGGCTCTGGTAAAGGCTTTATAGGTAGTGCATGGGGTGGATTACCGACTTTTGTGAGCGAGATTAACGTTAAATAGAAATTACTGCCCACTTGTAAGCGGGCAGATTTCTTCTATTTTTTGCAAATCTTCTTTTAGGAATTGATAAAATGAAAAAAAGTGCTTCTTCTCGCATTACTACCGCTCACAGCAATGGCAACACCCATTCAAGGTTTTTAAAAACTATCAAGATTGGGATTTAATTTGTGATAATCTTGGCACTTGTCGTATGGCAGGTTATCAAGAGGAAGGAGACGATCCAGTTTCTATTTTTATTTACTCGCGCAGCAGGGTGAAAATGCTGCTGTTGAAGGAAACTCACTATTTCACCATTCGGTGAAGCCGACCGTGATGTTCAAGTCGGTCAAGACATTGAAATTTGGCTAAAATGGCAAATCATTAGGCACAGTCAAACATATTTCTGATGAGAACCCAGATAAACTCACTGAGGCGCAAACTAAGGCACTACTTAGCGGATTGAAAAAAGAAAGCGAAATTCGTCTCACCTATGGAAAAACCACGCTCAAAGTGTCAGACAAAGGTGCAGCGGCAGCCATGCTCAAAATGGATGAATTCCAACATCGTTTAAATACGCCATCAGCGTTAATTCGTAAGGGACAAGAGAAACATGCGGTATTAGCACCACAGCCTGCACCAAAAATTGAGGTGGTAAGTGTGAATAACCGTAAAACCACGGAATTAAAACGGGGCGAAAAACAATACGATAACGTGCTCGCACTATTACGTAAAGCTAATAGCTGTGATGATGAGGATATAACAAGCCAAGATATAACACTTTATCCCTTAACACAAAACAAGGTATTAGTTGAAGCACTCTGTGTTAGAGATGCTTATCAAAGCACCAATTACTATGCTGTACTCGATGACAAACTGAGCAAAGTAGAACAAGTTTTGGAAGATCAATACAACTTTGCATATTATGATGAGAAGCTTAATGCTTTAATTGTAGAAGAATCATATAAATCTAGTGGCCTTGCTGAGAGCTGGTATGGCTACGAAGCAGCATGGAATGGCAAAACTTTCATCACTACAGCGGAACATACTTCTGGTTCTAGTAAAGGCTTTATTGGTGGAGCATGGGGCGGATTGCCGGACTTTTGTGAGGAGTTTAAAGTAAAATAAAAATCACTGCCTGCTTGTACGCGGGCAGATTTTCTATTTTTGCAAATCTTCTTTTGGGTATTTATAACATGATTATTCTTCTCTACTATTACCGTTCTACAGCAATTGCAACACCCACTTTCAAGGTTTTGAAAACTATCAAGATTGGGATTTGATTTGCGATAATACCGGTACTTGTAATATGGTAGGTTATCAAAATGGTTTGGTTTCACTTTTATTTAGGCGAGAAGCCGGTGAGAATGACAGTAAAATCATCTTTTAACAATATCGGTCAATAATGGGGCGATGAGGGCAAGCCCGTAGAAATAGGGCTCAATGAGGGAATTGCTCAGTATCGTGCAAAGATGGAGGATATAGCGCTTGATAAGCAAGTCGCAGCATTAGATGAGAAACAAACGGATGCATTATTAACTGCCTTAAAAACAATGCAGATATTGAATTCATTTCTGGTCAATTTAGGGCAAGTTATCGAATGAAGGAGCTGAAAACCCGCGATGCTTGAAAATGGATGAATTTCAACAGCGTTTCAGACACGCCGTCAGCGCTAATTCGCCAGGTCAAGAAAAGCATGCTGTATTAGCGCCACAAGATGTGCCGAAAATCAACTTGCCTATATTAAAAACCCTGAAAGACAAAATTAAAACGAGGTGAAAAACAATTTGATGCCGTATTAGCATTATTGCGTAAAAGCATGAGACCATCTCAAGTAATTGCAATTCTCTTCATGATTATGAAATTACACTTTATTCGCTCACTGATGGAAAAGTTTTAGCTGAGGTAGAATGTATGACATGGTGGTGCACCTATAATAACTATACGTCCTGGATACGCAGATGAGCAAAAAGTAGAACAAGTATTGGAAAATCACTATAACTGCGAGTTATTATGATATTAGATGCTTTCATTGTAGGCTTATTAAAACGGATGGTGTGGAGATTGTTGGTATAGTCAGTTGGATGGAATGGCAAAAAACTTTTTATTCTCACTAAAGAACAAAACCTCTGGTTCTTGTAAAAGATTCATTGGTGGTGCGTGGGATGGTTTTCCAACTTTTGTGAGTCAACAGGTAGTTAACAAAGCGCATAGAGGCTTATTTGCAAGCGGTCAGATTTAATGATTCGTTTGCAAATTTGTCTATGTTTATAGGGTGAGTCTCGTTAATCTGGGCAAGATGCGTACTACAATGGTAAAATCTTTGTATCCATTTTAGCGACATAGGACTATATAGGAGGTTCAAGTGATTCACTATAAAATTAACGAACCGATTTCAGTCAAACAATTTATTGAGTGCTAAACAAAACAACGCTGGGTTCTCGCCGTCCATTAGACGATGAAGCACGCGTGGCAATGATGTTGCATCATGCAGATTTGTTAGATCACCGCGGGATGACGAGCAATTTAGTGGGTGTAGCCGTTCAGTAACGGATTTTGCCGGTTGTTGTTATTTGTCTGATTTGGCGGTGGGCGAACGGTATCAAAAACAAGGGTTGGTCAACAGTTGATTAAATACCAAGCAAGCCTGCATCCACAAGCAAAAATCGTATTAATGCTAGCACACCGCACAGTGGAATATTATCCGGTCAGCATATGGTGCGTGGACGAAGAGTTACACTTGGAAAGGTGGCCGCACTTTTGTGTCAAGCTGGATTTCTGATAGCGCATGCTCATGGGGTTTTAATTTAATAAAATTTATTTTTAGGGTAAAAATATGATATTAGTAACAGTACTTTGCATCTTTCATATTGACCGCATGTGTGACAGATAATAACAAGACTACTTCTTCACAGCCTGAAATTAATCAGATTAGTGATATTCCTGAAAGTATGAGAACGATCTCTAAAACAATTTCCTGCTAATATAAAAGATGGTGAATTTACAGGAACTGCAAGTAATGGTCGAACTTTTAAAAGCAGTTGTAAAAATGGATATGTAGATAAATATTTTGATGTTTATCACCCTAATGGGAAATTACCTCTCCATACACCATTGGTACAAGGACTAGCTCAGGATGGTCTGAAGGTTATACGCAAGAAGGTAAGTTAAGAACAAAAATTCTTTATAAAAATGGACATCTAGTTCGATTTCAAGTCTATGATGAAAAAGGTTCTTTGATTAAAGATATTAAAGAATAGAATTTATTTTGTAGAGTGCAACTTATTGCACCAAATATTCAAATCAATTGTACAACAACTGTACCCTATCAACAGGAGAAAACAATGTCAGTAAAAGGCGACATCGGTGTTATCGGCTTAGCCGTAATGGGGCAAAACCTCATTTTAAATATGAATGATCATGGCTTTAAAGTTGTGGCTTATAACCGCACCACTTCAAAAGTGGATGAATTTTTACAAAGGTGCAGCAAAAGGCACGAATATTATCAGCGCATACTCGTTTAGAAGATTTGGCTTCTAAATTAGAAAAAAGCCACGTAAAGTGATGTTAATGGTGCGCGCTGGTGATGTGGTCGATCAGTTTCATTGAGGCATTATTGCCACATTTAGAAGAAAGGTGACATCAATATTGATGGCGGTAACTCAAACTACCCTGATACTAACCGTCGTGTAGCAGCATTAGCGTGAAAAAGGCATTCGCTTTATCGGTACAGGCGTTTCTGGTGGTGAGGAAGGTGCGCGTCATGGGCCATCTATTATGCCGGGTGGTAATGAAGAAGCATGGCAATTTGTAAAACCTGTACTACAAGCTATTTCAGCAAAACTGACAAAGGCGAAGCTTGCTGTGATTGGGTGGGCAAGATGGTGCGAGGTCATTTCGTGAAAATGGTACATAACGGCATCGAATATGGCGATATGCAGTTAATTTGTGAAGCTACCAATTCTTAAAAGAAGGTGTTGGCTTATCTGATGATGAGTTAGAAGCACACGTTCAAAGCATGGCGTAACACTGAATTAGATAGCCTACTTAATTGACATTACAGCGGATGTTTCTAGGTTATAAAGATGAAGATGGTAGCCGTTTTAGTAGATAAGATCTTAGACACTGCAGGGCAGAAAGGTACAGGTAAATGGACGGGTATCAATGCGCTAGATTTCGGCATTCCATTAACGTTAATTACTGAATCTGTATTTGCACGTTGTGTATCTGCATTCAAAGATCAACGTATCGCAGCAAGCCAATTACTGTAGCAAAACTGTGGGTAAAGTGGAAGGTGATAAGAACGTTTGGATTGAAGCTGTTCGTAAAAGCGCTAATAGCATCAAAAATATTTCTTACGCACAAGGCTTTATGTTAATTCGTGAAGCATCAGAAAACTTTAACTGGAATATCAATTACGGCAATACCGCATTATTATGGCGTGAAGGTTGTATTATCCGTAGCCGTTTCTTAGGTAATATCCGTGATGCGTATGAAGCACATCCAGATTTAATTTTCTTAGGTTCAGATAGCTACTTTAAAGGTATTTTCGAAGATCTGCAATGGGTGAGTGGCGTAGAGTGGTGGCAGAAGTCTGTTGAGGTGGGTAATGCAATGCGCATGGCATCGGCTAGTACTTTCTTAGATGGCTATGCTTCAACGTTTACCACGTAAATTTTATTGCAAGCGCGGCGTGACTACTTCGGCGCACATACTGGCAGGCACTGACAGGCTCACGCGGTGAGTGCCCACACCAACTGGACTGGTCGCGGTGGTAATGCTGCATCAACAAAATATGATGTGTAACTAACACAATAAAGTGATTCTGCATCTTAGTCAAATTAAGATAGCTAATGAAACTGAATTGATGCAGATAAACCTCAGTAGACAAAATAGTTGCTAATCCGTCAAAAACTATGCCATATGGACAAAACAGTTGCTAATGTTTATTTTTGAAAATATTAGCAACTCTTTTTATTTAAAAATCCTTTATAAACATAACTTTACGCTTTTTCGTTAATCCATTATGATTATTTAATTGACGCTTTAGATATTTAAATAATCCCTCTAGCCTATTTGTTGTATTTTCTATATTCATTTTCAGTATGCTTTTCAAAGGTAAATAAATAATTCATATAATACTTCAAACTGGCATAAGCCCCTCTTACATTTCTATGTTTATAAGGAAAAATAGCCTTTTTCATTTCCTTTATCACTTCTTTCTTTTAAAAATCCTCATGCTTTATAAACCAAGCATATAAACGACGATAAAAGTCATTTTTGAACTTTTTACCAATGATTTCGCAATTATTTTTCAATTCTTTACCCGCTTGTGACTGATGTTTTTTCCTTAATTTTCGCATCACAATCGAGACCATATGAAACTGACACATCTGCACAGGAGTATTAAATAGCTCTTTCATTAGACCTCGCCTACCATCACAAGTAATTGATTGAATTATATAGCCTTTTTCTCTTAATCTATTTAATGCAAGTTTATAGTAGATATCTTTTTCCGTCCTTACAAAAATGATATGAAACGACTTTATCTGTTTTGAATCCATCATCACTAAAACACCAGAATAACGATGAAAAAGGTCAGTATCCATAATGATATTAAGGTATCGATTTTTAGGCTGATTTAAAGATGTTTTAGGGGGCTTTATCAATATATCGTTGTATGGTTCTAACTGAACACTGATATTTTATCGCGAGCTGTTGATAGATTTGTTTTTCCAGAGGTGTAATCAGTCCAAATTTTTAATAGGATCTAATTTATTTTTAGGATAAATGTTTTATGGCATTGATTACAAAAATAACGTTGAGCATTATTTTTGCTTACCATGTTTCTTTTATTCTTGCACTTTGGCAAAATGGACAGTTTTTGTTCATATTTCAAAAATAGGGCTTAAAGCCTTGTACTATAAGGCTTTAAGCCACTTTCTTTGTCTACTATGCCGATTTTATAGCTAAAATAAAGGCTGAGTTTTCGAACTCAGCCTTTTTTAAATTCTCAATGTAGCCTTATAGTTTTCAGCTAACATCGCTTCTATTTTTCTTGGTCAATCATAGATTGCGGATACCTTCAACTAATTTTCCTGCCATCGGATCTTGGTTGCTCCCAGTAGGGTCTGCTTGGTGTTTCTCTGGACGAGCTACTTCACCTTTATTCTAATTTACATTACAAGGCAGTGTTGCTTTCTTGTAATGCTGTAAAAATTGGTGCGATAGTAAGACGATCACAACCTGCAAGTTCAGTGATTTCGCCAGCATTACGGAAACTCGCATTACCACGTAGTGTTATATAACCATATTGTTTATAGTAGTTATAAATGCCGGTTAGGAAATTACGCCCCGGATCTTCACTTGCTGTATTCTTTGCCTTCGTGTGCTTTATACCGAAAATACGGCCTACGAAAGGAGAAATTAAGTAAACTGTTCTGCGCAAGCGCGTGCTTGTGTGAGAGAATAATAATGTGAGGTTACAGTTAATGCCTTCTTTCTCTAATACTTCAACGACGAATACCTTGCCATGTAGAACAATTTAATCAAAATACGATCGTTAGAGATACCAACTATTATAACAAAAGCCATTAATTTGCGTGCTTTAGCAATGGTTTCTCTGTATCTTAAAGCGAGCATCTTCTGTTGAAATGCGCCTGAATTACAAGTTTCTAAACCGATGTTTACAGCTGGTGTCTTCAGCATCAATTAGCTGTTGAGCCTTATCATTGCTTTTAGATTTTGCAAGCCACCTTCACCAAATTAATGGTGCAGCCAGTGTGGTAGCAGAAGCACTTAAAATTAGTGAAGGGTTAGTTGTTGCGTCTAGTGGACGATATTGTTTAACGTAATCAATAATGCCAGTATCAGCAACAACAACAGTCATTTCGCGGAAAGCGTCTAATTGGTTCATAATAGTTCTCTCTGTTTCTGTCTTTATTATGGCATATTAACTCTAAATAGGAAAGCTTTTCTATGTGGTTTATATCAATTTTCAGACTCCATTAAAAACAATCCACAACATACAAACCATATACGTAATAAGTAATTTGCAAAACTTGGATAAAGATAGACTGCTGGTTGATGGAATTTATACTGCTGTCGTAATGTTTCAACAATGGTATCAAAATTTTGCAGACTTCCAAGGATTTGGATTTTCTCTATACTGCACTCCTGCCACAACGACGCGCTGTTGTGAATTCTCAGAAAAAGCAGTGCGTCGTTTGTGTTCTTTAACAACATATCAGACAATCTGTGTGTGGGCACCTGTTGATTGACTTAATTTAAAATACACTAATTTTGAAGAACTTTAATAGAGCTAACTAAAATTCACTATTTTATGGCAGTGACATTTATGCGTCAGCAGTATTGAGCGATTGAACTTGAATTGAAGGTTGATCAATTTATTGTCCATGACCATAATAGCCGGTGTAAGCTGCACTACCACTGTTACACCTCAGCTAACACTTTTCCTGCGTAAAATTGAATAAAGTGTAATTGTCTTCTGTTCAGAATCATCATGAGACAACAGTAATCAATTGCTACTATCAGCACTTTACGCAATAATGCTAATACAGCATCAAATTGTTTTCGCCCCGTTTAATTCTGGTTTATACGGTTATTCACACTTACCACCTCAATTTTGGGTGCGGCTGGTGCTAATACCGCATGTTTCTCTTGTCACTTACGAATTAACTGATGGCTACAAACGATATTGGAATTCATCCATTTTGAGCATGCTGCCGCTGCTTTGTCTGACACTTTGAGCGTGGTTTTCCATAGGTGAGACAGATTTCCTTTCTTTTTCAATCCTTCTAAAGTAGTGCCTTAGTTTGTGCGCCTCAGTGAGTTATCTGGGTTCTCATCAGAAATATGTTTGACTGGCCTAGTGATTTGCCATTTAGCCAAATTTCAATGTCTTGACCGACTTGAACATCACGGTCGAAGCTTCACCCGAATGGTGAAATGGTGAGTTCAACTTCAACAGCAGCATTTCACCTGCCGCGAGTAATAAAATAATAGAAACTGGATCGTCTCCTTCCTCTTGATAACCTGCCATACGACAAGTGCCAAAGATTATCACAAATTAAATCCCAATCTTGATTAGTTTTACCTTGAATGGGTGTTAGACGCATTGCTGTGAGCAGTAGTAATGCGAGAAGAAGCACTTTTCATCGTATGATTCACTGCGAGAGATTTGCAAAGGAAATAGAGATCTCTGCCCGCCTACGTGGGCAGTAATTTTTCTATTTAACGTTAATCTCGCTCACAGAGTCCGGCAATCCGCACAGCACCACCAATAAAGCCTTTACAGAGTGCAGTATATTCCGCAGTGCGTGATGAAAGATTTTGCCATTCCTTGCTGACGTCGTAGCCATACCAGCTCTCAGCAGATGCCACGAGATTTAAATGATCCTTCTACAATTAAAGCATTAAAGCTTCTCATCATAACGTGCAAAGGTGTATTGATCTTTCCAATACTTGTTCTACTTTGCTCAATTTATTTATCACATGACCGCACTTAATAGCCGAGTGTGGATGCGCTACTGCTGACACGCTGCCTCCAGCTAAACACTTTTCCATGCGTAAGTGAATAAAAGTGTAATTGTCTTCCGTTCAGAGTCGTCCTGAAGACACGCACAGTAATCACTTTGCACTACTATCAGCGCTTTTACGCAATAATGCTAGCACGGCATCAAATTGTTTTTCACACTCGTTTTTAATTCTGTTTTGCTAGGGTTTTTAATATAGGCAACTTGAGTTTGGGTGCAACTGGTGCTAATGCGTGCATGTTTCTCTTGTCCTGACGAGATTAACGCTGAAGGCGTATTTAAACGTCTTGAGGGCTCATCCATCTTTGAGCATCGCGGCTTTGGCCCCTACATGTCAGACACTTTCGCCTTTACTCACCAGGAAATCACTTCAATACTGGCATTACTTTTAAACGGTGCAGTGACGCAGCTATCATCGAATTAAGCGTTGTTTATCACTTAGAATCTGCAATCCATCGTTCTGAAATATTTAGAACAGTACACTGGTGATTTGACGTGACATAATTTCTACAGGCTGACCTCGCGCTGTTACCCACATCTGCGTAATATGACCAGACTGTGCGGTCCTGCTGCTTTCACCTTTCTACGCCAGCAAATAGTCGAGCAGGATGCTCAGAACCATCTCCCGGATTAACCTGCCATGTACAAAGTGTAGCCCGTATTATCGCAAATCAAATCCCAGTGCTTGATAAGTCTTTTCAAACCCTTTTAACGATGGTGCAGCCATTGCAGTGAGTGTAGTAATAATGAGAGAAGAACACTTTCTTCATGTTATAAATTCCTAAAGAAAATTTGCAAAAACGGAAATCTACCCGCTTAGCAAGCGGGTGGTGGTTAACAATACGTAACTGA